>Ga0123354_10015141_pt1 | contig 12028 bp, 7 predicted proteins | sample TergutLab28metaG_2_FD_97872 | JGI IMG/M metagenome (GOLD analysis project Ga0123354, IMG submission 97872) | Labiotermes labralis P4 segment gut microbial communities from Petit-Saut dam, French Guiana - Lab288 P4 | ecosystem: Host-associated > Arthropoda: Insects > Digestive system > Gut ... | reverse complement strand
TTGCAGAGAAGGAAAGCGGAAAATAATCCTGAGGAAATTCGATCACGTCGCCATCTATTTCCACATAGCAGGGACCTATACCTTTTTCACTCTGACAATTCTTCGCGATGTAGCGCTTTGGGGGTGGTCGCTTTTTGTCGTAATCTGGATTATCGCCTTAGCGGGCGCATATATCAGTTTCAAAGGAAAAGGGATAGGCAAACGAATCGAAACAATCTGCTATGTCGCTATGGGTCTTGTTATTTTTATAGCGTTTAAGCCCCTCTTCGATACCCTTCATTCCATGAAAGCGTTAAATGTCCTTTGGTACATAATTGCCGGAGGAGTGTCCTATATAGTTGGAGCGCTTTTATATTCGTTTAAGAAGATCCCTTATATACATTCGGTTTTTCATCTTTTTGTTCTGGGAGGAAGCATTTTTCATATATTGGCTATTGCGATGACTTTGAACAGATAACATGTTGCGGATCCTTTCTGACCTTTAAAAAATAAATTATGTACAGATGAAAAAAGAGAAATTTCATATAGAATTCATATTTGATAAAGCAAGTAAAAACAGCCTTTGGAACCATCTTTCTACAGCTTCCGGTTTAAGCGAATGGTTTGCAAATTCGGTTATTACCGACGAAAAATTATATACTTTTCAATGGAATAATTATTCAAATAAGGCAGAAGTTGTAGGAATAACCCCATATAATTACATCCGTTTTCATTGGTTGGATGACGAGAATCCATCTACTTTCTTTGAATTCCGTATACAGAAAATAGAATTAACCGGAGGAATTACTTTAGAAATTACTGATTTTGCGGAGAAATACGAGAAAGAAGGCGCTGTGGTTTTGTGGGAAACTCAAATTAAAGCGCTAAAAAGAGTACTTGGATTATAAAGAATTATCCTAATATTTTATATCCTATTTATAAAAGTACTACCTTTGTGGTTCAAATTAAGGACTCATGTTTCGTATTAAAAGGCTTTATTCTTTCGTTTTGAGGACTTTTTTGCCGTTACTGCTGGCAACATTTAGCGTTTGTCTTTTCGTCTTACTGATGCAGTTCCTTTGGAAATACATCGACGATATGGTAGGTAAAGGCGTAGAATTAAAAGTTTTAGCCCAATTGTTCTTTTATGCGGCAAACCAGTTGGTTCCGATGGCTCTTCCAATTGCTATTCTATTAGCCTCTTTAATGACTTTCGGAAATCTTGGAGAATACTTGGAACTATTGGCTATGAAATCGTCGGGTATATCCCTTCTCCGGATAATGAAACCTCTAATAGTTTTACTTATTTTTGTCTCCGGGATCGCTTTTGTTTTTCAGAATAACGTACTGCCTGGCGTGCAAGCCAAGTTATGGACAATCGTTTATTCGCTCAGAATAAAATCGCCTGAATTGGATATTCCCGAAAGAACATTTTGTAATGATATTCCGGGATACAACATATATGTATTTAAAAAAACCAAAACAGGCTTACTGCTTGATGTGAGAATTTATGATTATACCAAGAGCTATGATGATATGAAAGTAATCGTATCCGATTCGGGACGTATGAGAACGTCGGACGATAAAAAACATCTGATTATGACCTTGTATAACGGTGAATTGTTCCAAAATTTAGGGACAACGAATCGTTCACGTAATAATCAGAACCAGAGTTCTTTCCAACGGCAAACCTTTACAGAGCAGGAAATGGTGATTGAATTTGACAGTAATTTCAATATGGCAGATGAATCTATAACGAAAGACAGGGAATTCAGAAAAAATATTCCCCAATTGCTTTCGTTTATTCATAAGGCAAGCGCAGAAGAAGATAGTGTTGCTCAAGTGATTCGTCCTGCGCTTATTAATCAGGTATATACCTCTGCATTTAAGCAGGAGCGGTCGTATCCGAAATCGAATCATGCACAAACAGATACGCTGTCCATAACCGATTGTGATCTGTTTTATAAAAACCTTTCGGTCGCTCAGCAGATTCAGGCATTAGAAAATGCAAAAATGAAAATCGAACGCTTATCCAATGATTATAGCTTCCGGATGTATGCGCAGTCGGAAAACCAAAGAGCAATTAGAGGACACCTGATAGAATTGCATCGAAAGTTTACTTATTCATTGGCGTGTTTGCTGTTTTTCTTCATCGGAGCGCCTTTAGGAGCTATTATCCGTAAAGGCGGTTTAGGATTACCGGCTGTTCTTTCGGTATTCATATTCATTTTGTATTATACCATCGATACCTTCGGTTGGAAAATGGCAAAACAGGACTCTTGGCCCGTCTGGGAGGGAATGTGGCTCAGCTCGTTGGCATTAGCGGTGTTAGGCGCGTATTTTACTTATAAGGCGGTAAATGATTCGGTAGTGATGAATCCCGATACTTTAAAGGAAAATTTATTGAGAATTTTCGGTAAGCGGGAAATAAGAAATTACGCCAAGAAAGAAGTAATCATGAGTTATCCTGATTATCCTGAGAATATCCTGTTAATGGAAAACTGTAATATGGAAACAGGCGATTATTTAAAACAAAAACAAAAGATTCCTTTCTATATTTCTTTCTGGAAACAAGATTTTCACGACCGGAATTTAAACCGGATATTAACTTCTATGGATGCGTGCATTGAAGATTTACTCAATTCCAATGAAAATCTGATTATCGGAAAATTGATGGATTATCCGGTTATCGCTCCCTACAATTTAAAGTTTTTAAATCATCCGATTGTGCGTTGGAGTAGTTCTATTATCTTACCAGTCGGTATTTTGATTTATAGTATTTACCTTTTGAAACAAAAGCAAATCAATAACGACCTCCGGGTAACAATGAAAGTAAATGAAGATATTATTAAAGAATTAAGAAATTTGGGATTAGATAGCCCTGATAGTCAGGGAAAATGATAAATATATGTATACAAATAAATTAAACACTATTGAAGAAGCAATAGAAGATTTTCGGGAAGGGAAGTTTTTAATCGTAATCGATGATGAAAATCGTGAAAATGAAGGCGACTTTATTGTTGCTGCTGAAAAGTTGACCCCCGAAAAAATCAATTTTATGATGACTCACGGCCGGGGACTCCTTTGTGCGCCCATTACCGAAGAACGGTGTCAAGAGTTGGAGTTGGACATGCAAGTTTCAAGAAACACTTCTGTCTTCGATACGCCATTCACGGTTACTGTTGACAAGATAGGCGGAGGATGTACGACGGGCGTTTCAATGTTCGACCGTTGCGAAACCATTAAGGCGCTGGCTGATAAGAACACGCGACCTTCCGATTTGGGACGTCCGGGGCACATTAATCCGCTGAGAGCCCGTACGAAAGGCGTTTTAAAAAGGGCGGGGCATACGGAAGCCGCCATTGATTTAGCTCGTCTGGCTGGACTTTATCCTGCAGGCGCTTTAATTGAAATCATCAATGAAGACGGAACTATGGCGCGTTTGCCCGACCTGATTAAAGTTTCGAAGAAGTTCGGTATTAAAATTATTACTATCAAAGATTTAATTACTTACCGTCTGAATTTCGAAACATTGATAGAAAAAGGCGAGACTGTGAATATGCCTACACATTACGGTCATTTCAAACTAATTCCTTTCCGTCAAAAATCCAACGGTTTAGAACATATAGCGCTAATTAAGGGGGAATGGAAAAAAGATGAACCTGTTTTGGTTCGGATGCACTCTTCTTGTATGACCGGAGATACTTTCGGTTCGTTGCGTTGCGAATGTGGCGAGCAATTGCAAATTTCAATGGAAATGATTGAAAAAGAAGGAAAAGGAGCTGTGGTTTACCTGATTCAGGAAGGACGCGGTATCGGACTGATGGATAAAATGCGAGCCTATAAATTGCAAGAGCTGGGCTTGGATACGGTGGACGCCAATTTGCATCTGGGACATGATTCTGACGAAAGGGAATATGGCGTTGGCGCTCAAATACTGCGGGAATTGGGAATTACCAAAATCAAATTGATAACCAATAATCCGGTCAAACGAGCTGCACTGGAGGGATATGGCTTGGAAATTATAGAAAATGTGCCGATTGAAATACGACCGAATCCCTACAATGAGTTTTATCTGAAAACAAAAAAGGAACGAATGGGACATAATTTGAGCAATTTATAATAATTAGAAATTAAGTGCGTCATTATGAAAAAGTTTTTAAGAATAGCAGGAATAGCCTTGCTGGTTGTGTTGCTTGCTTTACTGCTTCTTCCTTTCCTCTTTAAAGGAAAGATTATTGAATTTGTAAAAAATGAAGTTAATCAAACATTGAACGCCCGTGTGGATTTTGACCGCGTAAGGCTGAATTTTTTCCGGAGTTTTCCGGATGCAACTGTTTCAATGGACAACTTGAGGGTCATTGGAGTCGATGAGTTTGAAACCGATACGCTTTTCTCTTCAAAATTACTTTCTGCAACAATTAATCTTAAAAGCCTTTTCGGAAATTCAGGCTATGAAATTAAGAAAATTCTTGCCGACGGCGTTCGTTTGCACGCTCATGTTCTTGAATCGGGGAAAGCAAATTGGGAAATTCTAAAAGAAGATACTGTTAAAATAAATAATGAAACGTCTGCTGCATTCAAACTTCTTTTGAAAGAAGCGGCTATCCGCAATTCCGATATTTATTTTGATAATGATTCTTCTCAAATAAATATGGCTTTGCAGAATCTAAACGGAAATCTTTCCGGAGATTTGACTGCCGATGAAACACGGCTGAAGACCAATTTTACCGTTGACGCTTTGACTTTTATAATGGATAAGATCCCTTATTTGTCGAAAGCTAAGGTGAATGGCGATGCAGCAATTATTGCCGACCTGAAAAACATGAAATTTACGTTTGCCGATAATAAGTTGCAACTCAATGAAATTAAAGCAAACCTCGATGGATGGGTAAGCTATCCCGATGCAGAAAGTATGGATATGGATATTCGACTGAATGCCCCGGAAACGCAATTCAAAGACCTCTTGTCGCTGATACCGGCTATTTATTCAAATGATTTCAAAGACTTGAAGACTTCTGGAAAAGTTTCTCTGGAAACAAGCGCCAAAGGGTTGATGAAAGGCGATACGTTTCCTTCATTTGATATGAAACTGCTTGTTTCAGATGCGTTTTTCCATTATCCGGATCTGCCTGAATCGGTTAAAAACATTCGTACAAATATTCACGTATACAGTCAAGGAGGCAGTATGGACAATACCATGATTGATATTTCCGATACGCATCTCGAAATAGGAGGAAATCCATTTGATTTTCAACTTTATCTGAGTACGCCGGTCAGCGATCCCAACATTCGTCTATCCGCAGTTGGAAATTTGGACTTAGGTATGATAAAAAAAGTTTATCCGGTAGAAAATATGAATTTATCGGGTAAGTTATCGGCAAATTTGAAATTGGCCGCCCGAATGTCGTACTTCGATAAAGCGCAATATGATAGAGTAGAGGCTTCCGGAACGTTGAATATTAAAGAAATGCAGATTCAATCCGAAGAAAAGGACAGTATCCGGATTCAAAATGCAGGACTTTCTTTTTCGCCCCGGTATGTAGAATTAAGTAATTTCTCGGCGCAAATAGGGAAAAACGACTTGGCTGCTAATGGAAAATTGGAAAATTTTATTCCGTATTTCATGAAAGGAGAAACCTTAAAGGGGAATTTGACCGTTAACTCCAATTATCTTAATCTCAATGATTTTATGAGCGATACTACTTCGACGCAAGATTCAACTCAAATGGAAATTATTGAAATACCGAAAAACTTGGATCTCAGCCTGACCGGTAATTTCAAACAGTTGGTCTTCGATCGTTTGAATACGACTCACATGGCAGGACAAATCGCCGTCAAAGATGGAAAGGCTGAAATGAAGAACTTATCTATGAATGCCTTAGGAGGAAAAATGAACGTGAACGGCTATTATGATACAGGGAATAACCCGCAGAACCCCGAAGTTTCATTGAATATGGATATTCAGGACGTTTCGTTTGCTCAGACTTTTTCAACATTTCTTACTATCAAAAAATTAGCCCCTGTCTTTGAAAATCTGACCGGTAATTATTCCGCCAAGTTCCAAATGGTTTCACCTTTAGGCGCAGACTTTATGCCGGTTCTTGCTTCTTTAGCCGCCAACGGTTTATTATCTTCCGGAAATGTAGCAATTTCAGGAAATCCGATATTAAACGGTTTGGCTGCCACATTAAAAAACGATTCTTTAAAAGAATTGAAAATAAAAGACTTGAAATTGCCTTTTTCCATCGACGCAGGGAGAGTTTCAACCAAGCCGTTCGATGTTAATTTCGGCGGAGGAAAAATAAATTTACAAGGGTCTACCGGATTGGATCAAACGATTGACTATACTGCAAAAATAAATCTTACTGGTAAATTATCCAATCAATACTTAAATAATGTGACTGTGTTGATTGGCGGAACTTTCACAAATCCAAAATTTAACTTGGATTTGAAGAATGCCGCCGATCAATTGTTGGGAAATCTTGTCAATTCTGTTTTAAAGGGCGATAAAGAAGGATCATCATTGTCTGAACAAGTATCGGAAACAGTTAACGAGCAAATCGAAAAACAATCGGAAACTATTCGAAGTCAAGCGAAAAATGCCGGCGACAAATTGATTTCCGAAGCAGATAAACAAGGGCAAAATTTAATTGATCAGGCAAATAAAACGTCCAATCCGATAGCAAAGATTGCTGCGGTGAAAGCCGCAGAAACGGCGGCTGATAAGTTAAAAGTTGAAGCTCAAAAACAAGCGGACAATTTGAACGCTCAAGCCGAAAAACAAATTCAGGCGTTAAAAGATAAAGCAGGACAGTAAAGTGGTGCGAATTAGGCTGTTGAAATTATATCAACCAATTGCATCAATTTTCAAAACGACGCTTGCCCGTCCGGCATTAACATCGGGATTTATTCCAATTTTCATAAGGAAGTCGCCCGAATAGATTTTATCTGCCTGTAACGAAGACCTTGTGTCGGGATAAAGATTAATTTCCGTTATTTTATACATCTTTTGGGCGTCCAATCCTTTTAGCTTAACCGGTAGGGCGCTCGATGCACCATAGCGATTATCAATCAGATAATTAAACATTACTGCAGAATTTTTGTTTTCATCCGCATAAATCAATGAAGCTACCGTATTCGTATACGGATCGGCTAAGCGGAACAAATCGCCTTGCCAAATCGTTTGTTTAATCGTATTATAAGTGGCGATTGCCTGGCGGCAGAACTGTAAATCTTTCTCACTCAATTTGCCGACAACAATATCGAATCCCATCTTTCCCATCATGGCAACATCAACCTTAAATTTCATCTGTTGTTTTCCCCAATCGGTTATGTGATTGCACGAAGCAATCGCCGGATAGAAATAGGAATTTTCCCATTGAATAAAAATGCGTTCGTAGGGGTCGGTATTATCGCTGGGCCAATACTCCGTAAAATATTGTAATATACCATAATCCATCCGTCCGCCGCCGCCGGAGCAAAGCATGATAGGGGTTGTAGGATATTTACTGCGAATGCGTTCCAGCACACTGTACAAACCTTTAACGTAATCGACATAAAAATTGGACTGATTCTTCTGAGTTGAAGTGTAAGCATTGTATATCACAGAATTACAATCCCATTTGATATAAGCTAATTGCGGATTTTTTGTAAAAAGATTATCTACAATACCAAACACAAAATCCTGAACTTTCGGATTAGTCAAATCCAATACCAATTGATTTCTAAAATAGTATTCCTCTCTTTGCGGTTGTTTAATCACCCAATCCGGATGTTGTTCGTAAAGTTCGCTTTTAGGATTGACCATTTCCGGCTCTATCCAAATTCCGAATTTGATGCTATCGTTTGTCGCTTCCTTAACAAGCGATGTAATGCCATTCGGAAGTTTTGCTTTGTTTTCCTGCCAATCGCCTAATCCTGCATGGTCGTCGTTGCGTGGATATTTATTCGCAAACCATCCGTCGTCAAGCAAGAACAGATCGACTCCCAACTTCCGGGCGTCTTTAAATAAACTTTTCAATACGGTTTCGTTGAAATCGAAATAGGTTGCCTCCCAGTTGTTTAACAAAGTGAGACGGGTTCCGGTTCCGTCGACTAACTTGTAATTTCTTGCCCAACGATGAAGATTTATAGTTGCTTGACCCTTTCCTTTTTCAGAGAAAACAGTTAAAAAACAAGGGGTTACAAAATCTTGGTTGGATTTGAGCACATACGCAGAGGCATAATCATTGATTCCTGCAATAATTCGCAGATTGTTTTGATAATCCAATTCTAAATCAGCTTTATAATTGCCGCTCCATTCGATAGAACAAAACAGGACGTTTCCTTCATCTTCCGTTGCAGGTTTATCAAATGAGACCATAAATACCGGCGGCTGAAACAAATCAGGTCTTGTCCCAAGCTTGGTATCCAACGTTTTAATCCCATGCGTGAGCATGGTTTCTTCAGGTTGCATTTCTTTTGCCCAGTCGCCATGAAATTGACGCAGCCAATAACTGTTTGCCCGCAAATATAAATTGGCGGAAGCGCATTTATCCAACACCACATCTCCTTTTTCATTGTGACGGACGACGCTCCACTGCTCAATGACATTTTCTTTATAGTATACCTTGTAAAACAATTTGACAGTGAAGTCATATACAGGATCTTTCAGCGTAATGACATACAATTTGATATTATCGCTGATCTCCGACATTCCGTTAGAAATGTATTTCAAGTCAAGCGATTTATTTCCATCAAAATGAGTTACGCTGATCGCCGGTTCCAGCAAATTGCGCGACCCTGCAGGAGTGTATGCTGAATTCAATAAACCGGTATAATCCGACATGCGGTATTCTTTGTCTATTTGCCAATACTCCTTTTCATTGTTTATTTTTTTCCCGTAATAGATAAACTGAAGATTTTGTTTATTGTCAACTTGCAACACCATCGCATTATCTTTGGTTTCTATCGGAATCACATATTGAGCTATCGAAAAAGCGGGAAAAGCAAGAAGAGCAACTGTCAGTGTGTAAATTTTTAGAAATGTTTTCATATTATTTCTTTTAAATTTTCTTCAAAGGTACACATAATTTATATACAAGACAATTTAATACATCTAATAAGTTCCAAAAAATTTTCCACCGGCGTATCTTGTTGTACATGGTGTGTAGGTGCGCAAAGCCAGCCATTGTTCTTTCCGAGCGTTGATTTCAACCATTCGAACTCACGATGTATATCGGCTGATGATCCTGTAGGCAAAGTGGATTGTACGGCAATCCCGCCAAAGAATGACAATCGGTCGCCATATTTGTCTTTCAGAATTTGTGGATCCATACATTCTGTTTGTATCGGATTAAGCGTTTCAATTCCCGCCTCTATCAGCCCTGGAATGATATCATACACGCAACCATCGGAATGAAAGGCGATTTTGATATCTTTATTGATTTGTTTTATTTCTTTACAGATTTGTTGGTATCGCGGTTTGAAAATATCGTTCCATATATTGGGATCAAGTAAAGCGCCGGTTTGCGAACCAAAATCATCACCCAGCCAAATCATATCTACTCCTTTGCGTGCCATATTTTTGGATACTTCCAGATGATACCGGAAAGTAATATCCATAATTTTGTCCGCTAATTCAGGATTCACGTATAAATCCATCAACAAATTCTCGAATCCGCGCAATGCCCATGCCGACTCAAAAACCGTACAATGTACCCTGCCGATGATGTAATACTCATCCTTATACTCACGTACCAACCGCTCTACATGGTCGTACAAGCCGGGAGCGTTTGGGTCAGGAGGTATATAGTTCTTAAGGTCGGGTTCTTCGTCCGATAGGGGTCCTCTTTGAATATTGGTATATATTCCTCCTCCGAAAGGCGTATCATACCGGTCTATTCTCCACTGTACGCCCCAATTATCCATATATGGCTTATTGTCTAAATAATAATTGGCGAACCATCCTGCGCCGGCTTGCATGGCATCCTGTTCTGTTAAGATTTCTAATTCGTAGCCGTACCATTGGCGGTGGTGGGGATCTGTCGCGAGTGGTTCCAATCCGAAATGTTTTCGAAGTCGATTGGCAAATTCAGGTGTAAAGGTAGCCTGAAACGGTACGCGATCGGTTGATTCATGATTCAATGCTGCTATAACTCTATCCCTGTGTTTCATTTTTAGATTGATTTGATTTTTTGACAATTATCCTATTAATGTTTACCACCATAATGTATAAAGAACGACCAGTATCACTATGATTATCGCCGAAACGATATTGAATGAGCGGCTTGTTTTGAATAACCCCGGAATGAACGTAATCGCTTTATCGCTTACTCCCTTCCGTTCCACGAGAGCGGTAATGAAAACGGTTAATACGCACAGGAAAAATACGATTAACATACGATTCATCCACGGAAAGTCAGGGAAAACAAATTTCAGGACTATTGAGAAAACAAATGTTCCGAAGGCAGCCAGTAATGCGCCGTTGGGCGTCGCTTTCTTATAAAAGAAGCCTGTCAGGAAGATAGCCAATGCTCCGGGGCTGATAAAACCCGTAAATTCCTGGATGTACTGAAATGCTTGGTCGAGCGAGGTAAGCATGGGCGTAATGACTACAGCGATGATAAGAGCTATAAAACTGCTTAATCTTCCCACTGTTACCAATTTTTCTTCGTTAGCGTTTTTTCCAATATACGGTTTAAAAATATCCATGGTGAAAATGGTGGATATACTGTTTAACATTGACGCCAGCGACCCGACGATGGCTGCAATGAGCGCTGCAAAAGCAAATCCCTTGACGCCTGTCGGGATAAGATTACTCAACAGCCAGGGATAAGCCTCATCCGACTTTCCAAGTTTTACGCCCATTGCATAGACCACAATACCCGGAATGACTACAATCAACGGTATCAATAATTTGAGTAAACCGGCAAATTGCATCCCTTTTCGCGCCTCATTCAGTGATTTTGCTGCCAGCGAACGCTGTATAATGTATTGATTACAACCCCAATAATAAAGATTAGCTACCCAAAGTCCGCCAATAATCACTGATATGCCGGGTAAGTCTTTGTAGCCGGGGTTTGAAGAATCGAGTATCAGATGGAAATGGTTGCGGGAAGTTTCATAAAGATTAGAAAATCCTTTAAATAGTCCTTCGCCATTGCCTAAAGTTTTTACAGCAATAAAAGTAGTGATAAGTCCGCCTCCGATCAAAAAAATCACCTGTACCACATCGGTAATTGCCACCGCTTTCATTCCTCCGTAAATAGAATAAACGCCGGCGAGCAAAGCCAAAAACAACACGCCATATATCAAAGGAATGCCCATCACTTTTTCGATAGTTAACGATCCGAGGTACATGATGGAAGTGAGGTTGATAAAAATAAAGACCGCCAGCCAGAAAATAGCCATCGTGGTTTTCACACGCGCATCAAAACGTTGCTCGAGAAATTGCGGCATGGTGTAGATTTGCTTCTGCAAGAAAATAGGCATAAACCATTTGGCAACAATAATCAGTCCAAGCGCTGCAATCCATTCGTAAGTGGCCATGCCTAATCCGATGGCATAACCGGAGCCCGACATGCCGATGAATTGTTCGGCGGAAATGTTGGAAGCAATAATGGACGCGCCTATTACCCACCAGCTTAGACCGCGTCCGGCAAGAAAATAATCGCTGCTGTCTTTTCTTTTTCCCTTTTTACTTCTCGAAACAAAAAGTCCGATAGAAAGCGTAATCAAGCAATATCCTGCGAGAATACTTATATCAATAATTGAAAGCTTCATTTTGTTTTCCTTTTTCTGATTTCATGTTTCAATAGTTCTTTAAATGATAAATTACCGCAACCAAAAATAAATCAATAAGGTAAGTATGGCAAGAACAACTAAATGGAACCTCCAGTCCTTGTAGCCTTCAAACTTTGCAACGCCTCCTTCGAAGCTGAGCGTTGTGGCGGCTAATTTCTCCGGCGCCGTTTTTTTGGTAAATGCCGATACGGCAAATAACACAATGGTGATAATTATTTCGGCCCATAATCCGCGATACCCGAAATTCAAGGTCAGATCGTGA
>Ga0123354_10015140_pt1 | contig 12029 bp, 4 predicted proteins | sample TergutLab28metaG_2_FD_97872 | JGI IMG/M metagenome (GOLD analysis project Ga0123354, IMG submission 97872) | Labiotermes labralis P4 segment gut microbial communities from Petit-Saut dam, French Guiana - Lab288 P4 | ecosystem: Host-associated > Arthropoda: Insects > Digestive system > Gut ... | reverse complement strand
TATATATATATATATACATACGTACATACATATAGTCAACACTATACGTTAATAATATTATAACTGTATACTTATAATGTACCTGACAAAGTTACATTTTAAACTGTAACTCCACACACACACATACACACTGTGTGTGTGTGTGTGTGTGTGTATATATATATATATATATATATATAGAGAGAGAGAGAGAGAGAGTCAAACCCAGTTATAAAGATATTGGTTTCTGCGACGCCTCGTCTAAAACGTCAGACAATAAGGTACCAATTAATTCAACACTGTTAACTATAACATTATACTTCTCGGTTATGTAAACACTCGTCTATATCGACATAAAATATTCACCCCCCCCTAATGACGTTATACCCGAGTTCGACTTACAGCCTTTGCATTATCTGCTCCCTGAGGATGGCTACAATAAACAGCCGAAACATCTTGGAGTAGTCTCTTATATGTGGATAAGCAAAATGTGTTCTGCAGTTTGTTGGTAACAAACACATTCATACGTTTATAGTTTATCCTTCTAAATTTCCCACTTCTCTCACTCGGTGCATTGCTTTTCAAATGCTTCCCCGCCAAAATATGACATGTTTCTTAACCCATTACATCCTCGACTCATGGATGCACAAGTTTTCCAAAAGTCCCGAAGCTACCTCGAAATTCTAGGAGCTGGGAGGGTGAAATGAAACAAATACTATAATAAGAACCCAAAAATATTTGACGCAATCGTACAAAATTTGGAAGCGCGGACGTGGCGCCCGGGATTTATAGATCCCTGCCTCGAATTCGTAGCTAATGGGTACTACGGACAGGTTTACGAAATTCCTTTACAAAAACATGGAGGCGTTTCTTAACACATGATAGCCTCCATTGCCTAACGTTAGGGTAAGCATTAGGAAACTCCAAGTTTCCTCGTTACCCTACACGCCCCACTCACCTTTCCCGACCACTTCATAAAGTCCAAATATTTTCTACAGCCATTAATTTCCAAATAATCTAAATTCATATTATTGTATTACAGTAGGAGATGATCCACAATCACATTAGACGAGTATGTACATAAACCTGCGACAATACGAGTACACGTACGTCTGACTGTAATGTTGTACGTACATTTACATGACAATTTCGACACCATAGTAGCCTGTTGCTGGAGCATATACACATACTTAGTTTTCTACTTTAAACCTACTTCCAGGACAGTTCATTACATACATGCAAAAGATACGTCGCATTATTATGCCATTTCTGATTTAATGTGATCACATGTCGTCAGTGGGCGTTAAATTCCCTACAAGACGGATTTAAACTCTGTTTAATACAGTATCCTAAAATCCGATGTCCTATTTTACTGTGTCTCACTCCGTGCGACGTCCCTTTTGAATACTTTATGCTCCACACTAAATGCAAACCAGTTCCTTTATTACTGTAAATTTCAGTTAGCATACAACTGTTTATGTATAAACTTTATTATTATCATTATTAATACGCACACTCAAATTCTTGTGTATATTTTTCCTAAGAGTGATACCTCGGCTAACGAAGATAATTCGTTCCGGAATCACATTCGTTAGCCGAAACACACATACAGACGGAAAAGATAAGCTCCTGCAATGGCCCGATCGTTCATGTTAGCGCGCGCATCCACTAAAGCATTCGTTAGCCGAGTCCGAAAAACAGCGAAAAAAATCTTCGTTAACCGAAAAATTCGTTAGCAGGGTCACTCGTTAGCCGAGGTATCAATGTACCCAATAAAGTTAACAGAACAATAAAACAAACAAACGTTCCACAAACTAGTAGTCGCATAGCAGCACAAAAAAAATACGTTCGAACATAAATTCTGCCAAGCGCATGAGGAAGCAAACGTAAGGAAATAAAAACAATATCTAGACAGCAGCAACGAATCGTTGCGAAGCCCAGATCACAACGTAGAACACTGTCGTACCGCGGTACTTCGGTTCAGAAACGCTTATGCTTTAGCTTGTACGGTACTGTGACAGCTGGGCTCATTGTTTCTCAACCATTCTGTGCCGCGACCCAGATTAGATGAACAGCTTTGTCTCGCGACCCCGTGAGTCCTAAATAAAAATAGTTGGAAAAGAAGAAACATGAAGCGGTATAATGTATGAGATACTTTAATTCATGAACTGACACACACACACACACACACACACACACATATATATATATATATATATATGCATTTAAATACTTCGGCACTAACCTGAGTGTAGTCCTGTGACTCCTCATACGTCTCTTGTATTTAGAATTAATTTTCATGATATTTTAAATTTAAATTTTCCGTCTTTTGCGAAGAAATCCTCAACTTCATGAAATTTCGCCAACCGTACCGATAACTGTGGCTAAAAAATAATAATTTTGTTTGGCGGAGCCGGTAATTTTTCGTTGAGAGGCTGACAACCCTGGTAGTCAATTGCCCGTGTCATTTCTTCATAACCTGAAGGTCAAGCCGACACTGCTAAAATGTCAGTACAGGTGATTCCATATAAAAACAAACTGCTTTTAAAGTACTGTGCGTTAGTAATAAGTGGATTCGTGAAATCGTTTCGTGACCCACTCAGAACAGCTTGGCGAACCGAATTTGGTTGCGACCCATAGATTGATAAGCAATGGACTAACGCATAGATGCACCTGGAACAAAGCCTTACGTTTCTGTACAATTTAATGCAATACGGTCGCGGTAATGTCATTTGTTTGTGAAATGGATGTGTGTGTCAATTAAAATAGCCCATGAGGGCAGACAGTGGTCACGCGCCATCTTATAACAGCATTCAGCGTTTTCATGGAGATATACCGTGTACAATTACGGCGCAGTTTAAAGCTTGTTTGAAAAAAGCCATGAACCTTAAGAACAAAAAGTTCATCTCAACTGTACTGACAGATTCTATTACTGCTTCACAATAAACATACAGCCTCTCCATTGTAACGTGTAAATAATTACTTTCATCATCAATCGAAACATACAAATATGGTCTGAGGTATAAATCCAGTTTTAATGTTGATATGGTACACTCGGGGGATAAAATCCAGAAAGAGATGGGCGTGGCATGTAGCACGTATGAGGGCGAGAAGAGGCGTATAAAGGGTTTTGGTGGGTACGCCTGAGGGAAAGAGACCACTTGGAAGACCCAGGCGTAGATGGGAGGATAATATTAAGAGGGAGCTTCAGGAAGTGGGATGGGGGGCATGGGCTGGATCGAGCTGGCTCAGGATAGGGACAGGTGGTTGGAACTTGTGAATGCGGTAATGAACCTTCGGGTTCCATAAAATGCAGGGAATTTCTTGCCTAGATGAAAACCGGTTAGCTTCTCAAGAAGGACTCTGCACCATGGAATAGGGTATATGTGTGTGTGGTAATAGGATTGAGTGTCTGCATTGCACTGCGTTCCTTCATCAAACGCTTTTCACCCATACCCAGTTATTTAACTATGCTAGACCAAGTCGTTGTAACAAAGAGCACGTCGAGAACCTCGGTTCGTTTTCTGCGTATTTCCAAAACAAATATCGCAGCTTCTCCGGTTTTATTTGGTTCGAGCATGTCTTTGTGCCGGACTTTATCTCTGGCTACTGGATGTAGATTTTCAAGCTTCCTGTAAATTCATTTCAAGGCATTATTTAAAGTTTTAGCAACGTGTTGGGGACTACATGATGTCGGGCTTTCCATTACCGATAAATCGAACGTGTTTGTTGATTCTAGCAACTGTCTCGTGGACGTCGGTGGTCAAGACAAGGTTGTCTGTTTCGGATGAAAAATGGTTTTCAAGTAAGTCTCCTCCCCCACCACCACAGCCTATTTCAAACCAACTGTAACAAGCCTACAACCATCCATCTACACCTCGACCTTCTATGAGGGATTTTATAACAACGGCTCGCCGTCAATTTATACGCCGTGTTTGTTTCTGAAGAAGCTTAGCCGAGGTCCGATATTACTTCACTTAAACGTCATAACACACAACAAAAAATATCCTTGTTACGTCATTTTCTCCGTTTTCAGTTTCAAAATTCAATGCACGACATTTCACGGGAACATACGTCAACTGCAGCCGACACGTGAATTATGTCACCGGCATTCTCACGTCTCATGGACAGTCTCGGCGTGAAATTTCTTCACTCTTAACACTGAATATTTTATTTCTTTAATCAAGAACAACGTTCCATTTATTGTAAAAAGTAACTCTAAAATGCTGCTGGACACTAAAACACACCTCAAAATCATTAAACACGCAATGCTGTCAAAATGAATTCATTTGATCCTCTAAAAAAAAACAGAATAAAGAGAAACAGACTAGATTTACTCAACTGGACTGTGGGCAGCAATAGGTCTGGCAGTGTGACAGTTCAGGAGCTAACAAACTCCCTCATCCACATAAAGCACATCGTACACAGGTAACTGTTCACATTGCGGTCTTCCGGGTTACGGTACCGAGTACTCTGGTGTATGGGTGCCGACGTTTCGGAGGCGCATATACCCTGAAGGTTGAGGTACATGGTGCCAGGAAACGTAGGCACCCACCTACCAAACTACACGGTAATCTTCACTGCTGCAAAAAAATCTCAAATCTTATGTGTTAATTTTTATTTCCAACTACTTAGCACATTTTTAGGCGGATCTAGGTTAATAAAATGCACCTATCCGTAAATCCGGGGAATGAATTCGAGAACGGGCTATTCTGTTCGTGACTGTATCAGTGCCGCCGGACGAAGCGTAGGATACTCCTACAGCCTTCAAGAACAGTAGTATTCTCACTCACCGTCTCTCTTCAAGGCTAACTGCTTGCCTCAGTAGGAGTGTTACGAACATTTGCACGGTGCATGCTACCCTTATTGTAACAACTGATACTTCAGAAATATGTATAAAAGGGGTCAAATTAATCAGTGTTGTTTTTCAAGTTTGAACTTTTGGAAAAGCAGATGACGGGACAGATTTTAACCAAGTAAAACAGCCTTTTCCTACGCCTATTCGTCAGCTTATATAATGTCGAAACAAAATCTTCTTTCTTCTCGTTACTGCGTCAGGTATTCTGACACATTTGCAAAAGCAACATGCCAGTATTGTTTAACTGGGTATTGTAATTTATTAGTATTTCAGATTACCTTGCACACATGCGAGCTGCATATGAATGGCAAGTCATGTTCGTCCAAGTACTTCAAACAGTTTATTCCTCATTGCTACCAAAAGGGATTGCATCGTCATTTTAGGCATACGTTCATCAGTCATTTGCCCTTCTTTGTTATACAGTCACTCGTATGCATAGGCGAGTACCGGACGGCAGTACTGGCGGCCTAAACAGGCAACATTTTAAAACGTGTCTTTGACTCGACTAGTCACAGAACAAACATTCCTTCTGAACAAAACGACGTAACTGACAGATGACAATAAAAATATATCAAATTACACAGAGTAAAATTACGCGCCTTTTAATGTAGCTTTATTAAAAGTTTAATAATGATGGATCACTTCGGCATCATTTAAAGCGACATACTTTGTACATATTCAAAATATTGATAGGCTATTTGGTTCTCATTATCCCCTTCTTTGTTAGGAATGGCCAGTTTAGAGAATGACCTTAGACACATCCTGGTGACAATTAAGAAACTGTCGATGTCTGTTTCAAATTTCAAAACTAGGGTCACTTTAGAATAGGCCCAATTTCAATTTAATTCTTTAGTCACATTCTCCGTCAGTGTAAGATTTCTGACAACTGGAGATCGTCATCGCTTCTGAACGCTTTACAGAACGTTGAATATTTATGTGTGACGTCACGCTGTCATGTACAAAGAGAGAAAAGGAATTGGGGGAGCCTATCACAACTATGCTTTGCAGTGATTTAACCTACATTATGCAACATGTTTGTTTTTAACTAAAAGCCATTATCAAGCATTATAAAAATAATTATTTGCACTTGACACGATGGAATTTCAAGTGATTTGTACGGATTTTAGTTAAAGCCGAAACATGTTGCACAATACACGTTAAAACATTACGAAGTATAGTTGTGACCGACTGTCCCCATTCCTCTCTTCATGTGAATGTTGAAATCTTGTTCAGCCAAGTCTGATAAGGAATACTCTGTCTTAAATGAAAGCCTTTTCTCACCTTACATTATCTTGTGGTAGCAGTACAGTTAAATAAGCGGAAAACGTGTCAATAGAACTGCTTAAGTTGCATAATCTTAATGATAACAGTAGGTAGCCGCCATCCCTCAAAAAGGAAGGGTGCAGACTTTTCTGTCATTGGCTGGGCGCTGTCACGTGTGAAAAAAAAATTCTGGGTTCTGATTGAATCAAAAAGAAATTCGAATTTTACCGCAAAAACTGATACATAACTCACCTAGCCTACCAAGTGATAACACGGACGTTGAGATTCTATCCTATAATACTGGCTATGTGATTACTTTGGTCTCTCGCCGATAGCCTTAGGGATCAGAACCTTCCATTGCGTACCGGAACATATGACACAATTGTAACAAGTAAGCATATAAAGGTACTCTAGCATCGTGTTGTATCGTATGAATCCCTGTCATTTTTTCGATACTGATACAACTTGGTGTGTATTAATAAAACTACATGCACTTAACTTCGGTAAAGATACTGTGACAAGCCGACGATAACCCACGCGAAACGTCCCGCCGAGTGTGCGACGCAGGATTCACGAACTGCGAGTGGTACCGCCAGTGGTCGTATTTTATTGGATGGTATCCACATGAACAACAAAATCTAAAAAGCGATGGCCTATTCAAATACAGTAAATACTTGATCTACATTCCTAATTTAACAAGCGAAAAGAAATCGTAATTATTTGAGAATGAGTACTTATTTTTGTGGCAAATCGGATTTTAAATTTGGAATTAGATTTAACTTTCACGGTCGGCCAGCAAATATGCTGGCATTCTACAGGCCTAAACCCACGTTATGATAAAAAGACGTTTCTTTCCTTCGAAATGTCTCTCCAGCAATAAAGGGACCGAAGAATCACGACCCCTTCACTCTAATTTCTTTCGATTCTGCGCCATTTTCTGCAACGATTACTTTCCGTCTCAAAGTCGAAATATGCTGAGCGGAAGGATATTGCTGTTATAAAATGTTTTTATGAAATTCAATTTGCACTATGTAAATCATCGCATTACTAAACGTTGAACCACTCTCTACGGGAGGTCGAAACACTCTAAGGTTAGCTGTGTGAAAAGAAGCGAACTCCTCTTAAAAGCACCAAGTACGTTATATTAGCACCTTTGTCATTCCGTTTTGTGTACAGTCGGAGAACGCCTGTTCTATATCTGCGCATTTTAATTTTGGCTGGAGTTCCCTATGGGCCAAATGCCACAACGGATCCAGGAAAGTAGTTTACGACACTTTGGCCTAAAAGAATAAATGAAACCTCAACAATGTTTAGGACTGCGGTCTTTGAAATGTGAAGCCATGAAGTTTGATAGTAAGGTAAGAACGTTTCCGAGACAGGCACTCCCTCTATCCTCAGGGTAGAAGCAAAGTACCCCAGTGAAAAAGATCTCTACACCATTAACTAAAAACTATACAAGAGAATATGTTTAGAAAAGAGAAGTATATATTTCCTATGCTTCCGCCAGATTTAGGACTATAAACAAATTAAAACGTGTTATGACATTTTAATTTTGATGGAGCGATGAGTCATGACATTAAATCGACTTTCAATGCATTCATAATTTTGGTCAGTTTGCTAGCGGAAAGAGCCATTCGCTACATGCATAAAAACGTAATAATTCCAAGGTCGAGCTAAATTCATTTAAATTCGAGTTTCAAGATAAACCGTCATTTCCTGATGAACTGCGCCACTGTCTAGGTGACAAAGACTTACATTGCAGTCGATTTATTATTTTCCAAATTTTTTGCAAAAAAATATCCTTGCAAATCGCTCAAAAGACGATCGCCTTTAAAAAAAAACGCTGAAATAACGTAATATTGGGATAATTAAATATCTGGCCTGGTTATTAACAAGTCAGGCAGGAGTCAGAAAGAGACAGATTCTTGGAAAAGCACCATTGCTGCCTGTAACCCGCCAGTTCGGTATTTTTAGTTGTCTGGATGCTAAGTTTAGGGAAGTACCGCTACACTCGCCATGTTAGCAATGTGGTCTGCATTAGCGTTAGTTAACATCAAGTGTCTATGGTCATTTGTCAGATTTATCGATCATGTTATCTTATTTCAAGTAACTGGAAAAGTCACACAGAAGTATCTGAAACTAACAGAGATAGTCTGGTGGACAAGTAGTTCTAAGCAACCCTCATGCAGCGTACTTTCCTACTGCATACACTTATAATTATACAATTTACTAGTAGTAATAGTAAATTGTTGTAGTAGTGGTGGTGGTGGTGGTGGTGGTGGTGGTAGTAGTAGTAGCAGTAGCATTACTATCCACGTGACGTCGTATGACAAGCTGCTAAATATTCACGCGCTACTCCACTGTCACTGTGACCAATCGAAACTCATCGAGTCCAATCGATAATAATCTGTGAAAAGTAACCTATTACTTTAGACAGTAATTGGTAATGTTCAGTAAAGGACACCAATTGATTATTAAATTTAGCACTCAACCCGGGGCCTCACGAAGGTCATCACGGCATCATCATACAGTATAAAGTGGATTATCGTTTTATACAGATTCTACATACATGTCCCTAAAAGGCAGAGTGGTGTTAAGTTCATGATTTCTTCATTTGAAGATCTTAACACAAAGTTTCCTATTAATAAGATGGTACTCTCAATGACCAATTTTGATATACTTTGTGCTCTGAGGGCTCAGTTAATAACCGTAACATTAGAAAATTTGCCGGTTTACAGAGCTCGGCAGTGTATACCACAAACACATAAATCGTTTTTCTTGAACAAGTGACTTCCACCACTCTACCTTTCAACCGCTCATACTTTCAATTTGTCGGATACAACTTTCATGTTTCGCATCCCTGTCATGGTTGCAACTGTTGGCTTGAAGGTAAAGCACCCAATAACAGGTCATGAAGGCCCACAGTGGGAAAAGATGTAAAGCTCTATCCTTTCTTTCAACTAGGCGCTACGTGGGAGTGGATGACCGCTTTTCTCCCAGAAAAAGAGACCCGGTACCCATTTTACAGGAAGCTGGGTGGGCCCCAGGGGTACGGAAAATCTCGACCCCAGTAAGATTCGATCCCCGGACCGTCCAGCCCGTAGCGAGTTGCTACATTAATTTAAAGCTGTATTTAATACCTACCGTGTATGCTTCATAATGATCTGCCCAAGTACCGAATGTCACATGCCTAGCTTCAATAATTCATTGTTTAATGCCACCAAACCAAATGCTTTCGTACAGTAGCCATGTTGTCATTTTACTTGCGTTCATGGTTCCCGCATCACAGTGGGTGCGCCCGCCATTTTACTACTGACTGTAAAAAGTGAAAAGTAATGGCGGTGGAGTGTCCTCCAATGACATAAGTTTCAAGTAAAATTTCTTGCCAACTGGTCGATTGGTCAAAAAGTTTAAATTGGGGCGCACAGACAACTCGAATATCCAAAACGCCTACTTATTTTCTTAAAAAGGGAAGTTAGCTAAAAACAGATAAAATAATTCGACTTTTAATCTCATATACGTGTTAGTATTCGTACCTTATTGACAACCCATGTTTCTGAAGCCGAAAATTCGTAACGTGCACTGGGAAACAGGAAAAGGAAAAAAAAAATTCTGCAAAAGGGATACTTTATGAACGGTCGACTGTATCCCCAGTCGTGTCTATTGGTTGGTTAGTTGGTTATGACCAAACTGAAATATCAAAGAATTTGAAGCCAGTTTAGTAAAGGCCCTGTCTTGGGAGCGGAAAATTAGGTAAAGAAATTGAGTTGTGTAGGGAGTCTGCAATATAGGATTCAAGTGCATGCCACACACTATCACATCCACACAGGCATAATCTATAGGAAGGTGAATATACTCACATTGTTACTTTAAAAAAGAGGGTGAACTGAAGTCAATATATAATGAATGATTGAAAATATGTGGTGTACATAAACATGTTGGCGTTTCCGCATAGCATCCTACTGATGAGCCTAATTCGCAGACATGGTTATCCCTTTCACATTACCAAGTGTTATGTGCAGTATTTATGTTTGTATACGTTTACTTTTAAAAACCCGTGCAGCGTAAAGCCACTTTAAAGAAGCACAACTGACAGTCGAAACACGTTCAGCTGGCTAACGCTTGTACTATTTTCATGTAACTCTGAGGTCCATTACCACAGAAGACTAGCCCCGATCCATCATGACTGAAGTTCACGTCATATTTTTATATTTTTCTCCAAGATCCATTTTAACATTGCCAGGCACAAGGACCCTGAAAATTAATAGGAAAAGTTTAACAATTCTCAAAGAATCTCAGACGCGACGCTCCCAGATCAGATTTCACTTACTATTCACGCAATGCGATTTATTTCGGAAAAGACCGAGACGGCTGTACCGACTAAAACAACTATCTTTCTTTTTCCTTTTTCTTTCATTGCCACCATCGTCTGGTACTGTTCTACACAATTACCAATCATCTGCATTCTTGCATAGCACGCATAAACAATCACAAACTGTACCCTCCATATACTTGCAGATCTATCTTATCTTGCGAGTCGCCTATAACCTAATGGTTTAAGGCTAACACTCTGCATGACCTTATCTCCTCTTCATCCAGGTCACTCCTTTGGGCTAGTGCAGTATCTAATCTTCCCCCCCCCCCTTTAGTGAAGTACGTTAGTTTTACTGTATATGTTCACTCCGCCGTTTTCTCATTCATACATAGCATAGTGACAAATTGCCAGACTTCAGTGTGGAATAGTCTATAATTCATTCTTGTTCCTGCCAGTTTTTTTAAATATTACACAAAGCCAATGCGGAGTTCCAATATTCAGAAACTAGACATGAACACACGGGCCAGCATTCGACATCCACCAAACAAATTAAAAATCAATTTTGAGAGCTTAATGACAAGGGCAGCGACAAATGCTGCTGAGAAATTACGGAGAACTTTTATGGTCCATATATAAACAAGGATAACAAATTGTAGGACCAAATTTGGAATGTCAATCTATGGTCCACACAAAAATAAGGTTCATATTTAAATAACGATAAACAAATGTGGGGCCAAATTTGGAATGTAAATCTATGGTCCATACAAAAATAAGGTCTACATAAAAACAAGGATTAAAATTGTAGGGCCAAATCTGGAATATGCACTTTCCAGATGTCTCTGCGGCAAGTTACACCGCAGTGGTCTTAAACCTGTGGAAACGGAAATTCGTCTAACAGTATCTACAAATTCAGTTCCTACCGCTCAGGAAAACAAAATACGTCCGGTGATCTTTAATATTCTGGGTTACTGCAGAATGTCAATAGGTAGGTTGTTACAGAAGTTTCGTAACAGCGCGTTACTCCCATCTTCAAGGGGCAAAATGTCCAAGATGAATCACGACAATTACACAGCAACGAAAGCTTAAAATCTCGCACAACGCCTCTCCCCTACAAAGACCAACCGGTTAATCACGTTTCAGGAAATCCTCCCCTTTTTCTGAGAATCATACGAAACACATCACTAAATTGTGTGGAAAGAAAGCATAGCAGTTTAATGTTTAAATGGACGGTACACGTAATCACCCTATATTTTAAAGTATTAGTGTACATTTACTCAAGATGCAAACCTTCTTCTCCTTATGTACACAAGCAACACTGCTTACGTACAAAGCACGACACAACAGTCTATTGTACAGAGTAAGAACTACTGAATATGTACAGAAGCACGATACAACAGCCCACTGAAGAGAGGAAAAACTACTGCACATGCACAGTAGCACCATACAGCAGCCCACTGAACCGGCTAAGAGCTACTGAATATGTACAGAACCACCATACAGCAGCCCACTGAACCGGCTAAGAGCTATTGAATATGTACAGAACCACAATACAGCAGCCCACTGAACCGGCTAAGAGCTATTGAATATGTACAGAACCACAATACAGCAGCCCAC
>Ga0123354_10015139_pt1 | contig 12029 bp, 6 predicted proteins | sample TergutLab28metaG_2_FD_97872 | JGI IMG/M metagenome (GOLD analysis project Ga0123354, IMG submission 97872) | Labiotermes labralis P4 segment gut microbial communities from Petit-Saut dam, French Guiana - Lab288 P4 | ecosystem: Host-associated > Arthropoda: Insects > Digestive system > Gut ... | reverse complement strand
GATCATAACTCCGTAACCGTCCAAAATCGGACACATGTTTATATGAACTTTTTTGATCACAAAGGCCTAGGAAATCACCTCCTGCAGTTATGCCCTAAAGTCGTGAAACACCCTGTATATATGAGGATAATATTAAACTGGAATAAAGTTGTGGCAGTGTCGATTGAGTTCATTTTCTTTGATCGGAGACCAGCGACGGGATTTGTGACAGTGCTGTTGAAACATCTGGTTGCATAAAGGGCGTGGAATTTGCAGATTTATTAACCAATTCATTATGAGCTGTTCATTAAAATGTGCTCTATGTAATTTGGTCTTAAAAAAGATGCTATGCGCAGTACGTTGGATTGTAAATTTCATTTTGCACTCACACTGTGTCGTTATGTAAGGGTCATGCAAGATGGATTGTACGATACTGAACTGACTGTGTTGACCGTGAAATGTTTGATGGAGCGCTGGGCGTTTGGAAAGTTTTGGGGTTGTAACTCATGACATGACCTTCTGAATAGAGAGGAACCAAAGTCACGTGTTTCAATTCACTGTGACGTCAGTGCAAGTCTGTCTTATGTCCAACAAAGTCCGTGACCTATGCTGCTCGGAATGGGAAGCATGCTCTTACTATTGATTTTCCGTCTGACGCATTTGTTACGGCCCGTATTGATGTATTTTCATCTCATTAATGTGTTATTTAGTATCGATGACTTGACTAGCTTGCTCTCATTCGGCCTGAATTTTACTGATTACATACCGAGGAGTATCTCGTTCGAGTGCTGGTCGGAGCACTGTTTTATCGTGAAAGCGATATTTGCCGTTTTTCTCTGACAGTCCATGTGGCCGAATTCGTCGTCGCTTCATCGTCATCTTTTTCATTCCACTTCCATCGTCCAAACGTGCTATATGCCCCATCCCTCAAACCGCCCTTGATCTGATACTCAGATAGCGTTTGAAGAGTACAAGTTATAAAGCTTCTCATTATTCGGTTTTATCCATTCTGCTCTTGCTAACTGCTTTCAGGTTCAAACAGTGTCATTGCCACCCTCTGCGCACATATCCTCAGTATGTGATCTTCCCTTAGATCGAAAGACCAAGTTTCTCATCCATGTAAAACAAGTCAGATTATAAATTACTGTAATCTTGCTCTGCGACGCCAGAGATTAGCTTGTACTGACTCCGGGAATTACTAATCAAGGTATGATTTTCCCAAGGGACAACCACGGGTCTCGAAATTATAGCAGACTTGTCACACCGGATACCGCGGGTTTTTTCCCCCGGGTGCATAGCGGCCGAGGCGTGAAGCTGACTACTCACCTCCATTTAGTGCCAAGATTAAGAATGTGTGCCATCAATACTCATAGGCACACAAAAAATAAGGGGCATTCCTTTTTCCGAGAGGCCTCCACCAGGCACAAAGACAGGCAATGAAACAATGGTTCTTCATAGGCGTAACGTTCAGAATCTGTTGGTAGGGCAGCACCAAACAGCCTTAATTTCTCTGTCGTATATTAGTTAACATCATATTGGTTTTGACGAGTTGGGTTCATACCTGTACAGAGAGACAGAAAATGAGTTTAATTGCTCAGGAGAACTTTTTCAAATGGAAAGTGAACATGCAACCACGACGTACGAGCGGGCAAAACGGACAAGACTGGAAATACTTATGCTGAAAACATGATTCGTAGAAGAGGGATTACATAGTATTTCCTTTTGTCAGTATGAACAAAGAGGCTTATGAATTTATTCCTGCATCGTCGAAGTAAGCGAGTAGTAAAATATTCCGCATTCGTGCGGTTTATTACACAATAAGTACAAATAATAAACCACTTGTTGTTATGATTTTTAGGGTCACAGATTTGTTTTGTTTAAGCGTCACAACATAAAACATCCGGTTCCATCAGACCTATGTAAAATGAATTATATTTGCTTAAATTCCTCTATTTTGGAACAGGATTCATTACTTATGTCACTTGATAAATGAAAATTGGATTATAAATTAGCCGTCTGCCTTGTTTTGTATGTATGGTATGGAATTAAAATAATTGCTGTGATCCAGTTCTGTGAACCGGTATCTCGTATTTTTGTCCAGAGTTTCCCGGGCTTGCTGTGTCCCAGAAGGCATTTCCAAGTCTTCAACTTCTAGATTGAGCTAATAGTAGGATAATTGTCCACGACGAAATACATATCGTTGTGGGCGGAATTTGAAACCGTGCCTTTAAACTGCGTATCCAGCTGAGTCTGCTTCACAGAATATGTAGTTTGATATGCCACTATTAGCGTGCATGCTGCATCCTTAAATGGCCTTGTAATGACTGCATGACAAGCGAACTAACTCCGAACTAACTCCAGTAATAGAACACGAAGGATGAACACCACTGTTACTGACAAAGCCCTTTGCTGGACAAGACCGTAAGCCAGTTACATACATATCACATACTCACAAACCACTTTCCTACTGCCCATGTCGCTTCTTTCCACAGTGTTCTCACATTCCTCTCTCGTGCTACACGGCAATAATTTGATTTCACCACCATAACATTTGCTTAGTCGGTACAGTGGCTAGGTTAGGGAATGGCCGACGGAGGAATTGTGGTTAAGATTGCGGTAGAAGCAGGTGATTTTTCATTCCTCCAGAGTGTCCAGACCGGCTCTGAAATCCACCCATCCTTCTGTTCAGTGGTATAGGGGACTTTTTCCTCGAGAGTACAGCTGGTGGGGCGTGAAGTTGTTCACCCACCACCGTCTGGTGCCAAGATTAAGAATGACTGAAGCTGTATCTCCACTTACCCCACTGCCTTCATAATATGCATAGAGACAACTTTGCGCCTTTCTGCAACAGTCCCATATAAGCCACAGATTACGAAGTGCCGCGTTGTGTAGATATAGCATAACCGAGATTATTCTTAACGATTCTATTTTCACACACTTGTATTTGCTTTTCCCACATTTCAAGAGACCACGTTACAGAACTGTGCAAAACGACGCCTACTAATGTTTTATGTATGTTCGGCGCTGCTCTGTCAGAAGAACTTGAGTACGAAATCTTTCCGAAGAGCACGAGTTGATTAAAAACTACAACATTATTGGTTACTTGTACTGTCTACTGTATACTCTTAGCAGTAAGAGTTAACAAAACTGGTTGTAAACCTTTCTGACCCAGAACTAAAAACTTGTATGCTTCTTAATTTATGTTGCTTTAGAAATGTATTTATCGCGGAATGTCCTCGTGAAACTCCGATCACAAATAGCCTCTTATGACGTTGTAAATAATGGTTAAATCGTGTGGGTTTTGCATTCGTTCCATCTTGTTAAAAACACATAGTAAAAACCGTCACGGTAAAGTGAGATTTTTTATTAGAGTATATGCTAGCGGACTTCATTCGTCGTTGTATGGGCGTAATCATTTTGTCTAATTTGATGAATGACTGTTTATACCTGTCATATTACAATATTCGTTGCAGGTATACGGCGTCCGTATGATATCTTTATCTTCAATTCCCGTGTTTTAGAAGTCGTTGATTCAGTGAACAGGACGCGGTCCGTCCATGCAACTTCAATGCGGAATTTATTCACAAGCCCCGCTTTAATATCATCCTTCCAGTCTGGTCTGTGGTATTTGAAGGTAATTGTTTCAAAGAGATATTTCCCACAAACATTTTCTGCTGGTATTACTTTACTATGCCCATCGTACTATTACCAGTGGTGGTGGTGGTGTATGTAGATCGTGGAGTTATAGTAATATAATCTTTTCCATAACCCACTTTGTTCAGTATCTTCCCCCCGGCCTCCCCCACCCCCCCCCCTTGTTTTCCTGGTAGTCGCTGAACCACAGGTATTACCTCCTACATTTCCTCAGTTTACTGTATCTGAACATCTCATGTGAGAATCATGACACTGGGGAGAATATTACAGTATTTTTTCCTGTATCTTATATGGAATCCCGCATGCATTGATAGCTTATATACTACGTCGAATGGGATGATTGTTGTGAAAGACGCGGGAAGGCGCTGTCGTTCAGTACGGGCCTAGCAATGAGCAGGATGATCGGTGATGATGAAAAAAAGTATCATCCTCCATATCGCAAGTGGGGTTCCAGGCTCGTCCTAAACGAGCACAGATCGCAAGCACCACGGCTCGATCGTGCAGTGCCATTATCAGTTGTATGTCATTGCGTTCTGTGTTCAGGTGCTTGCATTTCAAATTTTTGTTTCAGAGCAAGGTACATTTATCGAGATTCATGAAATCGAACGGTTCGATCAGAAGTATTTAAGACTCATTTTCAAACAACATTCATTTCTTTATAAAATGTATACAATTTTTCAGAAATTAGCTTAAATGAAATCGTCAATTAACCGCAGGGTTCCACAAAGTTTCCAAAAATCGAGGAGGCACTTCAAAATTCAAGGCACCAGAAGGGTGACATGCAGTACGTTCCATACTGATGACTAACAAATGTTAGACGCCAGAGTACAAGATGTAGTCGGCCGGGTGACTTTGCGCTAGAGATTTGTACATCATTGAGATAACTGGTTTGCATGTACGTATGTAGATGGCTCGGATTTCCAATCCAATGGCGTACTTGGTGTAAACTGTCCATAAGAACTCCTGAACTAGGGCGTGCATTTTTTTGAAACGCAGTATCAGAGGCAGAGGCCACAGCAACTATATAATTTCCTGCCCTCGATGATATCAACATGATGACCAGGACAATGCGAACTTCAGAGTTGGGAGCGTCCTTAGTTGTCTTGTGTATCGTGAAGACATATGGGGAAGGAGAGATCTGGTTTCACACTCCGAACTTTCTACCCAGGGAAAGAACCTCAATACCAATTGAACAGGAGACTGACTGGGTCCCAGAGCCAGTCTGAACATTTTGAATGCGAGAGAAATCTCTTGTTCCTACCGGGAATCGAACCGCTGATCGTCCAGGCTTGTCATTATACCGAATAGACTAGACGAAAAACAATGGTTCTTCTGAAATGTGAAAATGTGGGCAGTATTATCAAAGATAGGTTTTATTTTATTTACTTTTTTTCAGATATGCTTAACTGTACGGAGCTAGACTTGGACCAGTGCTAGGGCGAGGCAGTAACAGTTAATGAACACGAATGGACAGGCGTGCAAGTTGAACTGGTCATGCAGACTTTAGAGGTGTGATAGGGAGTTTGTGAATAGTGACACTTACTGGTAATAAACTGCCTGTCGGTACCGTCACAACGGAGATGACACACATTAAAATACAGCAATATTGATGTGATTTATACAAGTTTAGAGGTTTTCTGGAAAGAACTGCTGCTAAAACTATCTATAAGCAAAAATGTATCAACATAAAATGCGTAATGTGTCTTTGTTTTGTCGTACGCTATCCTATTACCGTTAAGTGTAGTATTAAAATGAAACAATGCTGTAGTCATAATGTGGTAAGGTCGTGTGTATCGTATGTACTTTAAGCATACCGCATCTTCACGTAAGTTTCGTAGGAAGACAGCATTATTTCCCGCTGCAGCTTTGAATATCAAAGTTTTATATGGAAAGAGCAACCGCACTCTACCGATGGTACGTAGGAACGTTTCATACCGAGAGTTAAGCAAAATATTATGCTTTAACTGCAATATTAGGACAATGAGACGCCGCTGAGATGTTCTCGTGTTGGTAAAGGTAAAGTCTCTGTCCACTCTATTTAGGCTTATAAGGGGAGCAGATGTAAAGCTTCACACATTCTCAGCCTTGACGCTAGATGGAGGTGAGAGGTCAACTTCACGCTCCTGCCGCTTTGTTACCGGGCGAGGAGCTCGGTACTCACCGTATAAGAGACAGGGTGGTTCCCTCAGCCCGTTTGGACGTTTCGGAGAAGGAGGAAATTTATTGGCCCTGCCGAGATTCCAACCGTGGACCGCCCAACCTTCACTGGCCACGCTCCTCTGGCTTGCTGTCGAGCTGGATTATATGTATGCCATTGTAATTTTTGGATTTTGCTAGGGTCTCCCACTGGGTGCGCCGGCTCATTTTTTGGGTAGGCCTTGGCCTGCGGCTCAGCCTGGTTCACTCCTTGCACCGCCCATGCTGTTCAGGATTTTGGGTGTTAAGAATCATCATTCCGATCCGTGCCCCAAATTCAGCTTTAGTATCACCCTGTAGAATCCGAATAGCCCCCCCCCCCCCTCCCATACTTTGCGAATGGTTTATTTTTTTAACAAGTACATTTTGATACTCTTCTGATTTCTGTTTATTGTCGACGTTTGTACTTCATGTAAAGGTTACTGGAAACAGTAAATATAGGTTTCTGCTTTAATTGTGTGTTTACTGATGACAGGTTTATTACGGTACGTGTTTGTGGTGACATTCTAATTTATTGCAGAAATAGGCGCTTCGCATTGCCAGTGTTTGTTATGTGCCGTAAGGAGCAGAGCGACCCACTTGCTCTCTACTTGTGAGACGGACGCGAGAAAACTGGATGTAGGTCAATGAGTTACTCACCATACTACGTCATTCCATGTGACCACACCGCGCTCCCAGTAATCACAGAAAGTCGTCGACTCTTAGTGGTACTTAAGTCCTTTTTATTTGAAATTGCACTTGCAAACGTCCCAAGAAATTCAGCCCCTCCGTGATATTAAAATATTGTGTACGTCAATAATCACACCTTCCTCTTTTTTGGGGTGGGGGGTATTGAAAATTCATATTCTTCTCCTCCCTTTCGTGTTGTTGTTGTTGGTGGTGGTGGTGGTAGTGGTCTTTTTTTATTTTCTTCTTCTTCTAGTTGCCGACTTCAATTCCAATCATTGTCCGGTCTTTTTTAGAGGTTTTCAAAAGCACCATCACAAGGCTTCCCCGCTTTCGTAGTTCTACGCAGAAGTACGCAGCCAGCCAGCTATGCAGTGGTACTAGAATCCTAAATTTGGGTGTTGATATACAATAAGGCAGTCGGTAGAGTGCTTACTTAGATAACACAAGCTGGTCGGTATCGGGTAATTGAACGTAATTCCTGCTACGAGCAGCCGCAGGAAAACTGAATACCTATACGACATAGAACAGACAGTAGTCTGTTGCGATCAAACTGGGTCGGGTAAGTATTGCCATTCCAAGAAGCGTTTAAATTTTCAGCTTCCGAATCGAAAACTGTAAACTATGGTTTCGTCCGTGAGATCGATGCCTTCAGAAAGAATACCATGCAAGTTGTGCGCAAAACGCTGGTAACCGCAGACTTAGCTATGTTTCGTGGTATGACAGCTTGTTTTTTTTTTTTTCGGTATTTCAAAGGCATTGGATCAATAGCGGTAATGCTTCAGATTGGTATTCGGGAGGTGCTCGCTTCGAATCTTGGCCGGAAAGCCAACTTCCCTGACTAGATTTTTTTGTTTTCCTCGGTCCTTACAATAAAATACCTGCTCAGTACCTCGGCGAGGAATAGACCGCTCCCTTTAAATCCTCTCCAGTTTATCATTTACTACTCACCTTGCCGTGAGGGGAGCTACAACTTCGTACAACAAGACGGAACGGAGTAAATAAGTAAATAAATAAATATAAGACTTGCGTAACTTCGGAAAATGGCTAGCTTGCACCGTCTTCTTACACAGGACACTACTGTATGAAGGAAGGAACTACAATGAAATGAACTAAGTGTAGAGGAGTCAAGATTTTGCCGGAATTTTGGGCTCAGGGGCAGTTAGTCTTGCGAGTTAGGAGGTTCTCACGAAAATATTGCTGAACATTCAAGTTTTCTGCCATGCTGTGCTGTTAACACCTTAGTATAAAAAACACAGTATTGTAAGTAATTAAAGACGACCCAAGCGTTTAATTTTGCTATAATCGTGCCTGTTTTAACTCACATTGGCGTAGTTTCGACAGGACCAAAACTCCTGCGTGCTTCCTTTGTCGAACTTTCCAATACCTGGGACTATTTTGCACGAACGAACAAAATTGTAGCTCCTTGCTGTTGACATACTCTTAGCTCTCTGTTCCGTGATAGTGAGTCTGCGCGTGCCTGATTCTTGGCAGAATATGCGGTTTTAAAGGCGACCATACACTTAACATGGTTATCCGAAGGTAAGTCTGTGCAAACAAAGAGTACGCGTAATTCTGGACGCTGTTCATCGACACTCACTGGTGGGCTTTTAAATGGACACCAAAACAAACATGCAGAGAACGTCGTCTGCATCGCTTTGAACCATTTATCATTTCTCGCCATGCATTCATTTTCAGTTTTTGAACGTTAAGGGCACAAGAGGAAGTCCCCTTTGATGTAGCCGTTGTATTTTTGTAGGGAGAGTAATTAAACACCCAAAATAGATTAAAGATTGGTTAAACAGGGTAAACGTTTTCATCCAATATCTATTATACGGTATCTTTAAGCGAAGGGAATTAACGAACGTGCTGTTGGTTACTTTCTTACGCACTCATTTTGAAGAGTTTTCCGAAAATTTTTCGTAGTTTCGGTGAAAAATGAGGGGATAGATTTCGCTAGGACGTAAAGAAATGTAAGTTTAAATGTCAGAGTGATAGCTAATTACTGCTGATCATTAAAAAGAACTTCCGGAAACAGGCAAGAAAATGCCAAAATGTGGCTTTTGTTTGCAGTTAAATTTTTTGCATTATATCAGTGCGTTTGCACGTAGTAGTATATAAAAATACATGTTCATTGGAAAGTGATAATTCCTTGAAACAAATAATGGAGAATGCATTTTCCAGCTACTCTAATTTATAGAGAATCCTTACATTATGTTACAGAATGAATGGAGTTTTTTTTTACCAGCCTAGTGAAGTGACGGAAAGGTTTTTATTGGAATGAAAAGCAACTGTTGTCACTGTCAGATTCACTAGTATTATTTATCTATTTATTTATGATTAATTGGGATTCTGTCAACATTTCCGTCACTTATTAAATTTGTTCATCGGCGGAATATAAGCGTTGTTCATTGAATGTTTGATAAAGTACTCTGAACTTGTGATCTAAGGCTTCTACTCTTTACTATTTTTTCTTTTTCACAACAGCGCTACTTGGGCCTAGGCCGCCTGACTGTTGAGGTTTCTAGCTTACACACAATTAGACACACACACCACCGGTAGGACTCATCTGAACGAGTGACTACATCGTCATAGAGTTCGCTAACTACACACTATACAACAAACAAATATCCATAACCTCAGCGGGATTCGAACCTACAGTCCCAGCAGTCAAGTGAACTTAGACCGCACGGCCACCAGGATCGACACTCTTTACTTTTAACATTCCCACACGAGTAGGCCTACGCCTTACACAGTTAAGCGAATTCGTGTGAATAACTCATATTGACCATTCCCAAAGAGTGAAAGGAAAAATCTGTACAGAGTATTGAAGTAATGCATAAAAGCGCAGTGTCCTTAATTGCCAGCCGACGGAACTTTAAGTCTGAAGTTTCTGCATTTACATACACGCTTTTATCTGAATTCTGCGGGCAACATCAAGCGACCGCAGATTGTATGCTGTTTCGACTACAGACATACACCTTTTGAAACTTGCTCCAGTTGTGCACAGGGATTACAGTCTGCGCAAATTTGACGAATCAGTCCGATTACTGTCGAAGTGAACCGAGAAGGAGCAGTAATTGTGTGACATTTAAACATTTACGAGTATTTTCTGGTGATGTGTTGCGTGTTGATACGATAAGTAAGTTGTTTAGATATGGCTCATGCAGTGCAAGACTGTCTGGAAGCAGAGCTTGTTCGGATAAACGGCTGGTTTTAAGAAAAACGGTAGATCTGGTCTTTCTGTTCCGAACTGTCGTAAGACACTACTGCTAAACTATAGGCTAAGGACAAGAACGTCGAGCAGGCCAGCCCGAGGAATTTCTGTGAGCCGAAATACAGTAAGACAGAGTGTGAACCTAGAAAAGCACACCTGAACAAATTCTTTTATTGGACACATGTGCTTCATATCTCATAACAGACTGTGTGGAGTTATAATAGTTAGGGTCCTGAATAATCTCAGCTAGTCTGTCATTTGTTTCTTTAAACATCGGATTCTTACAGATACTTTTACATCGATCTTCAGTATGATCGGCATTATACTGTGGAGGTTTTTAGCTAACCTTAAGTAGTGACAAGACAGGTGTAGTGTACGTATAACGTAACATTGAGAAGCGTTTGCGTAACCATTGTTTACGTGAAAAATCAGTAATCAAATATTACGAGTTTGTGTCTGTATTCTTGCCTTAGTTATCCAGCATACAAATAGTATCTTATCTGCGTCGTATCGTATTGTCATCTCTGGTCTCACTCATAAACTGCACGATTTTCTGTAAAAAATTATTGAATTCAAAATTTTGTTTTGATTTTCTCTACAACTCTTGTATGAAGCATTTCTCATTATGAGAAGAAGTCAGCGAGATCGTACTGTACGTTTGCATAGGTCTTCATGTAAAGTATCTGTTATTCTGGTCCGATTTTATTGAAACTTCAATTTTTTTCGACAAATTTTCGAAAAATCTACAAATATCAAATTGTTATGAGGATCCATCCAGTGGGAGACGAGTTCCATGCGGACGGACAGAGTTAGGCTAATAGTTGCTTTTCCGCAGTTCTGCTAATGCGTCTAGAAACGAACAGGGGAGTATTGTCCTTTGATAATTGTCGTCAAAGGCCTTGCTAAACGATAAACCTTCCGTGGGTGTGATAAATTTGCGAAATGGATAGCTTCCTCTGAGTATTGCCAATTTTGACCTTTCGTTAGCTAGCCACTTCAAAGCGTCAACTGTGTTCCGGGTTATCCCTGATGCGGAATGACCTAACTGCAACAAGTGTTATAAGTGTGTGGCGCCATAAGACGAGAGGCAGCGCAAGTTGTGTTGTGTTGTGTTGTGTTGTGTTGTACGTACTGCTGCAAGACAAGCCAGATGTACTGACATATCTCTCAACTTACCACGTTTTCTTTTTATTGGTTCGGAAATTTATAATCGCAAAAACGGTTTTAATGATGGTTTGATTTTATTGTAATAAACCAGTGATTGGGATGGCCCGTGATTGCAGTTTTGAACGTAAAATTGTCGATCGGTCCTAGTAGTGAGTAGATATATCTGCCATGTCGGGTACACATACGAGAAAGGTGCCCTTATGCTTTATTTGTGCGCTGTTAACGGCCGTGTCCTGAACTTTGTGCTGCAGCAGTCTTTACATGTAAACACGTGTCTGGTTTGAGGGTTAACCCCTCCGCCCCATAGCCAACGAAGGAAATGAAAGTCTTTGATATTTGTTGGGCCGTGCATCGTTGTGATAACTGAAGAATAAAAACCAACTAGATGCTACTTATTATTTTATTGTACTTCTTATAGGCTGAACATGTTTCGGGCACTACTATGCCCATCAGCAGGAGCTCGTGACTATAATTTTGATTACCACATTGGTCGTTTCGTTCTGTAAAGATGTGGGGGGTAAGGTTAATGTAAAATTGTGTTTCTTAGTGGTGTATGTTTGGTATGAAGTTCTTTGTCGCTTGGTTGTAGCTGGTAACGTGTTTCTATTAATATTAACAGTTGTTATCCTTTATGCATGGTGATCGTAGTGTTCTCTTGTGTGTAGTGTATTTCATTAGTGGTTTGGTAATTCGATGTGTTGTTAGTGTTACTTAGTACTGTGAATCTGAAATTGTACATACCTTGATTTGCTGTAGGTTGGAGGTTATTCTTCAGAAATTCATGCCGTTTGGTAGTTTTGTGCAGTAGAATAGCTAATACTGGGACCTGTTAGGTGGAATTTTATACAATTTTGATTTATTATCCAAACAGACACACCGCTTGAACACTGTACGTTCATGTGTTTACTTTTCTGTAACATGTTGTAGAAAGGGTACATGATACAGAAAAGTAAATAAATGAACTTACAGTGTCAAAGTGTTGTCGTTATTAACTAGCACTAGAAGTTACCTGAAGTGGTGCACAAATTCTCTCAAGTGGACATTGTCACATTAACACAGTCGTTTCTGTTCTTATTATGTACAGTTTTATCTTCCATTTTATTTTGGATATCCTGTATGTATAGCCCTTGTGAGTTTTAGACATTTTCAG
>Ga0123354_10015138_pt1 | contig 12029 bp, 6 predicted proteins | sample TergutLab28metaG_2_FD_97872 | JGI IMG/M metagenome (GOLD analysis project Ga0123354, IMG submission 97872) | Labiotermes labralis P4 segment gut microbial communities from Petit-Saut dam, French Guiana - Lab288 P4 | ecosystem: Host-associated > Arthropoda: Insects > Digestive system > Gut ... | reverse complement strand
GATCCCCACCGCTCAGGCTTCAAGCTTCACATTGCAGTACTTTCCGTATTATGTGTGATGTTCCAAGTATAGCTGTCTTTTGTAGTGAATCTATCGAATGTTTTCCTGGTACAGCTTCCAAATGTTTTCTTAAGCTTCTCGTTACTATTCCAGTGGCTCCAATTGTTACTAGTATAATCGTACATTTCAGGTTCCACATTCGTTTTATCTCTATACACAAACTGTTGTATTTTAACTTCTTTTCCGCTTCCTTTTGCACAACATTTGTCTGCGGGTTTATTATTATTATTGTGGGCCGGGTAGCTTAGTCAGTATAGTGACTGACTACGGGCTGGACAGTCCGGGATCGAATCCCGGTGGGGACGAGATTTTCCGCCCGTCCAGACCGGCCCTGGTGCCTACCCAGCCTCCTGTAAAATGGGTACCTGGTATTTCCCAGGAATAAAGTGCGGCCGGGGCGTGCTACTGACCACTCACCCCCTCCTAGTGCCGCGGTCTATCCACGGGGCCTGTAACGGGATCACTTTCCCTTTACCTTTATTATTATTATTATTATTATTTACCACACCTTTATGCTGTGTATTTACAATTATATACCTGAAACAGACCGTGTTTCTTGGGTACATTATGTTGCAGTTGTTATGTATTTACAATTTGTGCTACATGTAATGTTAATTCGCATGCTAAGCATGTTCTATACTTTCTCATTAGCACTTTCCGCAGTAAGTGTGCAGTGCCCAATATGGCTGTTATGTGCAGTTCCTTAATTTCATGCTATCCCGGTATGTTGCTCGGGTATTGTCTGGGTAATTCTGAGATGGTTCCAGTCGTCCCTATTATTACTGGTATATTATTATTATTATATTCTAATGGCCAACAAACATTTTATCTTCCCATATTTTTTTCAATTTCTTTCCCGTTCTTTCCCTTCATCTTGTCTTCCAGTACATCCCGAAATCATTTTGTTCGGGGTCGTCTAACAGTTCTCTTTCCTTTCGATATTAATGCTGATTCACTAAAAAAAAACACTAAACCATCAAAAGAGACCTTCGAAGTATAGTGATCAAAGTACGCGCCTCCTGCGCAGTATCACCAGTCTGCTCGTACTGTGCAACTGTGCTCCGTTCGGCTGACCACACCAGCCCACGTTTCTAACAAAGCAATATAAACAAATGTGCGAAAATATAAGTCGCGCTCCGTTTTTGATATCCATATTCTATGTACTCTTTCTATACAACCAAACACTTGTCACTGTTATCTTTCGCTCTTCTAACTGGACCAACAAATTCCGAATCCCAACTCAAAAAAAACCCCATTTCTAATACAATCCTTCATGTTTCCCGTCGGTATTTACAAAACCCGTTGCTTTGTCACTTACATTTCTGTTTGGTGCCATCGCTGTCTGGCTACCACACATTACGGCCGGTTTAAAACACACCGTGCAGGTGTGTGCACGCATCGTCCTGGGGCCTCTCTCTGCCCTGTCCCTGTTTTTGTAATGATATATGATACGATATGATATATTTAACTACAACTGGGTTGCCACCCGGTGGCAGTAGCACAGTACACATTTACACAAACAATACACAGAACAACACAATTAACTAATGAGGAAGAGTGCGGGCCGTGCCCCGTCTTTGCGAGTTATACCCTGGCATTTGCCTTACAACTGAGGAAAACCCACGGAAAAACCTCAGTCAGGGTAGTAACATTACGTTCTGAACTAGCTTTTGCTCTTCTGTTTACCTCCGTCAGCTTTTATAAAATCAACACTTCTGCTGGGTAACTCCAACAATACACGCGGTTCTACGTGACACACCGCTTTCTTTCTTTGGATACGAACAAAAGCTGCCCGAACTTCCGCGCACCTTCGGCTTTTCGTCGTTTATCCAGCTTTTCCCCTTATAAAAGCAAAGTGCCTCAATGGACGATCACCAGGCTTCTAAGTAGACATTTTCATCACGGTTCCGTACTAAACTCTCAGCAAGAAATCCCTTTTGGACTGTAACCTGAGATTTCGACTCGCGATGTCACACAACACACTTAGCTTTCTGTAACTGAGACGCCATCTTGCACAACTTCGGTGTCAGAGCCACTGGTGGCAAAACCTGGAAACTCAAGTACAGCGATTGCAATGCTTTACTGTATTACCTTCCACGAAAAAGGTTCAGTTTCAGTCCCCGCGCGTTTCAGTCCTTGAGCGAAATTACAGTGAAATCGTTTATATTTGACGTGTTCGTGCTGTTATTTAGCAAGGCACGCTACAGACGCGCGTAGACACGCGTATAGTATATGAGTTTAATCATCAATGGAATGGGTCGACAAGCTTTCAATTTGTGGAAAGGCAAGGGGGCCACCTATTGAGAAACACGGTTTAACACCATGCACCTACTTTTAGCTGCTATGGTAACAAGACTGCAGGATGGAATATCGAGGAATCTGGGTTCGATTGCCGGCAGACGCAAGCGATTTGTCTCTAGCCCAAAGCCCCCAGAATGGCTGTTGGTCCCACCCGGCCTATCAAATGGGTACTGGAGGGAATAAAGTACCCAAGGCGTGAGGCTGACCACTCATCTCCTTCAAGTGCCGAGGCTAAGAATGCATGGATTTATACCTCCACTCCCCCGCTTTCTTTTAAGGCGTGGTTCTCAATTAAGCACGCGGACATTAACTCCCATTAGAGCCTGTTTTCCAAAAAGTGTGCTTGGGCGTAAGACGGGATACGACGAGACTGGCTCGACGAGTTTAAACGTACACCCTCAGAGACATAATTTCATCGAGATCCGTCACGTTATTAGAGAAAGAAAACGCGGGTAGAAGACGCGACTTCACAGTTAACGCACGTCCTTCATCCACTTCGTGCACGAAGCGTAAAGGACAGTGCCAAGGAGTCAACGAACCGACCGCATCGCCATCTGTAATGTGTGGGGAAGTGAAATGCACTTGGACTCCGGCCCTTCAGTAATATTTCAAGGCTTTAATTTTGTGCCGATAATACTCTGTGAACATAAAAAAGTGCGTGCACATTCCTACAGGCGCACATTACACAGCCGGTATAATTCTGCACGATGTCACTTACCACAAAAATCCGAGTTTTTGTACACAACCAATACTGCCTGATATTTAATTCATCGCATGTTATCAGCTTAATTATTTCCACTCTAAATACAGCATCCATAATCAATTAACTTGTGAAAATTATCTTCAAAAAGACACAAACAGACGACAAGAGATTCGCTAATAGTCGGTTCGAAATCCGTGACTATTTTGTCGCCAGTGACTTCCAAGTTTATGACTTCTCTAGGATTTGACACAAAATGGCCGCGTACTGTCGAGTCGTATTCAAGAGTGGTCACATTTAGAGTTGCTTCTGACCCCAAAGCATAGGTCAGGGTGTCCTTGAAGCGACAGGATTACGCTGTTTTCAGCACCGGACCAGATCTCATTATGTAACGATGCACTGTGGCATTACGATCGATTGTAACTGATTTATGTTTCGTTACCACAAAAAACGAAACAACCGCCAACACTCGAAGGCTTAGCTTTTCTCGGTTATCGATTTACAGTTGGGTGGGATGAAAATACTATCGCTATGTCATGTTTAATATTATTACCAGCTGGCGAACTGCCAGTACGTGACGGAAAAGTACTGTGTGTGTGTGTGTGTGTGTGTGTGTGTGTGTGTGTGTGTGTGTGCGTGTGTGTCTGAACTTTGAAATCGAGCCGCGTCACAACAGCTGGCATACGACCAATTCTCCCTCCGTGTTTTCATTCGGTTGTTCACAACACAGCCCTGAGAAGTGACAGACCGACCATTCCTTTGCCACAGTAACTGTAACTTCGATATGGCCATCACGCACACATTCCAACGCACATTTATTGCAGTCTCGCCCGCACCGCAGACTTCTAATTCATTTCATAAATGACAGTGTAAAGTAAAATAAAGTGAAGTGATTTTAATTGATGTATTCTTAGCTCGACATGTTTCGGGTACATACGCCCATCATCAGGAACATTAGGTGTTGAGTTGCAGCATATGGTTTTCTGCACCGAGTTTTTGGATGGGTAGTGGTCTTGAGAGCCGCACCGTACACACGACCTACGCAGCTGCTCTCGGGACCACCACCCATCTACAAACTCGGTGCAGAAAACCATATGCTGCAACTCAACATCTAATGCTCCTGATGATGGCCGTATGTACCCGAAACATGTAGAGCTAAGAATACATCAATAAAATTGCCTTGTTGCATCAAGTTGGCATTTCACTTTATTTCATGACGAAGATGCGCGGTCAAACAACCCGACACTGCAAAGCTCTCGCGACGCGACCCGATGGCAGAAAACTGAAAGCACTAAGTACCCTTGCTAAGTCTCACGTCCTGGAGGTAAAGTTCCACAAGTTCTTAACGTTGGCATTAGCTGGAAGTAACCAGCATCAAACTCCAGTCCAAAATAAGTAAAAAAAGAGCTGCTGTTATGAAATTCGTAGTGTGGACATTAAAGACGAATTGTCCCTGCGCTTAATTACGCGTGTAATGGTGTACGGGGGGGAGTAGACTTGCAGCTCCACCCATTCTTAAACTAGGAAGCCGCTTTACGCCCGATACTCAAGGACGACGGGCTGCGTGGACCTCGGAGCCCGTCTGCTGGTTGTGGAGAAGATAGTCTCTCTTGTCCCTGCTCGCAGTCTATCTCCAGCTATTCGGTCGTCAAACGGGCAGTACTGTCACCTTATCTCCCAATATGTCGTATGGACAAACGACAATTTATTCTTACGTCACACTTACGCTGAGGACGTTATCGGCATCTCCGCGGCTGGCCAAGCACCTAGCAACGTCCAGTTCAAACACAAGCACATGCCAATACCATCAATGACGTCACGCACAAACAGTACCGTTTTACGGACAGCTAATATTTCCCGCAGGAACAAAAGATTTCTCCCTCCTCCACAGCATCCCGACCCAGCCGAACTCCTATTCGCTGGGTTCTTTCCTGATGGATAATACGGCCAGGGAGTGAAGCTGACCACTCACTCCATCTGGTCTCAAAGTTAAGAATGTATGGAGCCATACCTCCACTTCTGTCACAAGCCTTTATAGCATGACGTTTACTTACGAACAGGAAGAAATTTACCTTCCCAATGCCAAACATTACGGTGGCAGAACAGAAAGGTTCAACAGTGCTCTTACTATTGTCTCGAGAGCACCAGAACCAGCGGAGGATCCTTAACAATGATTTGACAAGAAGGCAAGGCACCGTCGGACAGGCGTCTCCTGTCAAGATTACAGAAGGCAGCTTGAAGTAATTCAGAATAAGAATGATGAACTGAGGCCCAGGAACCTTCTAACATGCGACAACAGTAAGTGTGATTTGACGTTCATAGGGCCGTGCGGCCTAATAATATTTCTATAGTAAAAGCAACCAGATGCACCAATGTATCAAATTTATTTTATTTTGGAATGACACTCTGCATGTTTCGGACGGTCTTTCCTTCCATCATCAGCAGTTCAAGACTGTACATACAGCAACAGGCATTTGTCAAACAGATAGTGCTGTCTGCTTGCAAGCGGGTACCCGCTAGCAAGCAGACAGCAGTATCTGTTTGGTTGCTGTATGTACAGTCTTGAACTGCTGATGATGGACGGAAAGACCGTCCGAAACATGCACAGTGTCATTCCAAAATAAAATAAATTTGATACATTGGTGCGTCTAGTTGCTTTTATCATAGAAATAAATGACATTAAGCGTGTTGTTTAACGACGCCGTCAATTTCTAAAATTAAATGACGTCAATGACAAAAGAAAGAACTGCCAGTATGGGGCATTGCAATTTGGAAGACTGGGAAACAATATTTTGGAAAAACTGTCTGTCCCCGTCTTCAAGACAAAATAGTAACGCGTCTAGTTCTGTATATGGCTACCAGCATATTGGAGATCCTACTGTCTGTGTCTTCAAAGCCGAACACGAAGACAGCTTCTGCAGTACCTCCAACAGAATTTTGGCATCAGGAAACTAAGTCAGCAGGTTCCCCACTCCAAAAGCCTGGCAATTACATACCGGACTAGACGGAGTCACATAAAGAAGGTCGCAATCCGTAAGAAAATGCGTTCGCACGCAGAAATTTGAACCCAGGACCCCTTGGATATAAAGCAGAAATGCCAAGTCCCTCGCGAGGTGCAGAGAGCAGTCAGACCTACTGTACAAAGAAACGCTTCTTCCTGTACTCACAGTTATCAGCGCCCTTCGTAAAGAACTCCTTCACAAGTGCCGTCTTGCCGGTGTAACTGTCTGTGTCCGACAAGGTCGCGCACAGCCTCCTGAACTCCCTGAAGGAATCATCTCTGTTGGTTTCCTTAGCTGGGGCAGCAGAATCCTTCTTTTCCTTTCCCTTAATTTTGTTTTTGGGTGTCTTCCCTGCTGTTGGCTTCGTGGGTGTATCTTTAGATGGTGTTTTGGGTTTCGGCTTCCAGTCTACAAAACACAAAACATGAGATGTTCAAAGCTTTAGCCATTAACGATTCGTAGACCGGCACACACCTAAATTACACACACACACACACACACACACAAACAGGAAATGTACGTACAACGTAACACTGTAGCGCGTTCGCGTAAACACTGTTGGCGTGGAAACGTAAAAATCCATTTGATGTTTGTGTAACCGTGCATCACTGATACAATAATATAAACAACCAACTAGATGCAACAATTATAATTTTATTAATGACTTCAATCAGCTCAACATGTTTCGGGCGAAATTATCGCCTGAAACATGCTGAGCTTATTGAAATTATTAATAAAATTATTATTGTTGCATCCATTTGGCTGTTTATATTAATGTAAACATCCATTTTGTGTCCCCCCCACACATTATCCCATAACGGCACGATTTTATGAAAACAACATAAATGACAGTGTTGATTTTCTCAACATATTTTGTCCGTAACATCTCTCATTGTAGGAAAAATTAAGAGAGATAATATCACAAACGTACAGAAGTCTTCAAATAAAGTACCCACATTTCATGTCAAATTTTAACGAAAGTTTTTTCGACAGATTTTCCAACAATCTTCAAATACCAAATTTCATGAAAATCCGTCAAGTGAGAGCCGAGTTCTTCCATGCGGACGGATAGATATGGTTAAGCTAACAGCAGCTTTACGCCAAGCTGCGAAAAGCGTCTAATGAAAAAGTTTTAGGTTCTTGTGACCGTGCATCATGGAACGTATGGTGGAGAGAGGTAAACCAACAAGATGCAACTTATCCGATGTTTATGATCAAACGTCTATCTCAACATGTTTCGGGCATCATCATGCCCATCATCAGGAGAACAAGACCGTGTATTACCGCATATGGTGTTCTGCACTGGTTGTGCTGGCTGTGGTTGTGTGGAGCTGGGTCGTAAACTGTGTGAAGGTTACTGTTCAAACAGTTGGTTTATCTCTCTTCACCCTACGTCTAATGAACAATTCAGCGCGCACCCCATAAAGAACATGATCAATGTCATAGCAAGCTGTCAGCGATGCGTAGGAAAGTAATGGCTGTTTAATGTAATATGGCATACATAAATACTGCGTGTAAGAAATGGAAAATTTCGTAATGTTACAGGCAGTCAGTGGCCAGTTTCGATACGGAAAGGCAACGTGACAATTTCTCTGACGGTTTCTGCCGCCCCTTGTCAATTCGCACTCCACCCACGCCACAAATTTATTCCTTCCTTATGCTGGGGATCGGCAATCGGCCCGCTACAGGAGCAGCTCGCAGGTCCCTGAGACAGTCCACAGCACTACTGACCCAACACTTGCTCTGACGCCGTCCAATTCTCCACATTTTCTTTTTCGTGTCTGATTTCTACGTTACGTCGCCGGGATAGCTCAGTCGGTATAGCGACTAGGCTACGCACTGGACGGTCCGGGGGTTCAATCCCGCTAAAGGCAAGAAACTTCTGTCTCCTTTATAACGTTCATACTGGCTCTGAGGCCCATCCAGCCTCCTGTTCAATGGGTACGAAAATTCTTTCCGGGGGGGGGGAGGGGGGTTGACCACTCGCTTCCATCTAGCGCCGGGTTAAGAATAAATGGAGCTATGACCCTACTCCCCTTACGCATTCGTGGCGTGGACACGAACAAATGCAAGTTTTTAATGACGCTGTTTGATCAGAAGTGTCTAATTAGATGAGGTGACAGTAACTGTGAGTAAACAGGGCTTTGGATCAGGGGCGCTGGCAGCGGGATTCTAGGCAAGCGCTCGGATACACTAAGGAAAACCACGAGCAACTTCAGTCAGACAGCTGGCAGCCCAGCAGGAAACGGGTAGGCCAGAAAATCGAGCAAGCACACGCTGGATCGCAGGACCTATCGGTAGCGCTTCTCACTTGCACTGCGTGAGCGACCGGTTCAAACATTCGCCAAGACGCCGATCTGCCCAACCTAGGTTCTTAGGCGCCCTTCGCATATTCGCTAAGGGCGCCTATTAGCTTCGTCATGTCTGTATGTGTGTTTGTCCGTCCGTTCGTATGTATCAACTCAGCTACCGCTGGATGGAATATTGCGACACCTTACATTGGAGACTTTTATTTAAAAAAAAAAGTCGACAATATGCAAATTTGGTTAAAATCTGTTAAAAATATCGGGCACTTTCACAAGACCAAAGCAGGTTTATGTTGCTAACAGCGACACAAAATCGCCATTAAATCGAACTCTTCAAGTCAAATGGTAACAGAGAAACCGAGTCGGTAACGGCAGCAAGAAATACACTGTAGCTAACAACAATACACTGTGGCTGACAACAATACACTGGCTGACAATACACTGTAGCTGACAACAATACACTGTGGCTGACAACAATACACTGTAGCTGACAATACACTGTGGCTGACAACAATACACTGTAGCTGACAACAATACACTGTAGCTGACAACAATACACTGTAGCCGACAACAATACACTGTGGCTGACAATACAATGTGGCTGACAACAATACACTGTAGCTGACAATACACTGTGACTGACAACAATACACTGTAGCTGACAACAATACACTGTGGCTGACAACAATACACTGTAGCTGACAACAATACACTGCGGCTGACAATACACCGTGGCTGAAAACAATACCTGTAGCTGACAACAATACACTAGCTGACAACAATACACTGTGGCTGACAATACACTGTAACTGACAAAAATACACTGTAGCTGACAACAATCCACTGTGGCTGACAAAACACTATGGCCGACAACAATACACTGTGGTTGACAACAATACACTGTGGCTGACAATACACTATGGCTGAGGACAATACACTGTGGCTGACGACAATACACTGTGGCTGACAACAATACACTGTGGCTGAAAATACACTATGGCTGAGGACAATACACTATGGCTGAGGACAATACACTGTGGCTGACGACAATACACTGTGGCTGACAACAATACACTGTGGCTGACAACAATACACTGTGGCTGACAACAATACACTGTGGCTGACAACAATACACTGTAGCTGACAATACACTGTGGCTGACAATACACTATGGCTGACAACAATATACTGTAGCTGACAACAATACACTGTAGCTGACAATACACTGTGGCTGACAATACACTGTAGATGACAACAATACCCTGTGGATGACAATACACTATGGCTGACAACAATACACTATGGCTGACAACAATACACTGTGGCTGACAACAATACACTATGGCTGACAATACACTGTGGCTGACAACAATACACTGTAGCTGACAATACACTGTGGCTGACAACAATACACTGTACCTGACAATACACTGTGGCTGACAACAATACACTGTAGCTGACAATACACTATGGCTGACAACAATACACTGTAGCTGACAATACACTGTGGCTGACAATACTATGGCTGACAACAATACACTGTGGCTGACAACAATACCCTGTAGCTGACAATACACTATGGCTGACAACAATACACAGTGGCTGACAACAATACACTGTAGCTGACAATACACTGTGGCTGACAACAATACACTGTAGATAACAATACACTGTAGCTGACAACAATACACTGGCTGACAATACACTGTGGCTGACAACAATACACTGTAGCTGACAATACACTGTAGCTGACAATACACTGTGGCTGACAACAATACACTGGCTGACAATACACTGTGGCTGACAACAATATACTGTAGCTGACAACAATACACTGTGGCTGACAACAATACACTGTAGCTGACAATACACTGGCTGACAATACACTGTGGCTGACAACAATACACTGTGGCTGACAATACACTGTAGCTGACAACAATACACTGTAGCGGACAATACACTGTGGCTGACAACAATACACTGGCTGACAATATACTGTAGCTCACAACAATACACTGTGGCTGACAACAATGCATTGTAGCTGACAACAATACACTGTGGCTGACAGCAATACACTTGACTGACAACAATACACTGTAGCTGACAACAATACACTGGCTGACAATAATACACTGTAGCTGACAATACACTGCGGCTGACAACAATACACTGGCTGACAATACACTGTGGCTGACAATATACTGTAGCTGACAACAATACACTGTAGCTGACAACAATACACTGTAGCTGACAACAATACACTGGCTGACAATACACTGTGGCTGACAACAATACACTGTGGCTGACAATACACTGTAGCTGACAATACACTGTGGCTGACAATAAACTGTGGCTGACAACAATACACTGTAGCTGACAATACACTGTGGCTGACAATACATTGTAGCTGACAACAATACACTGTGGCTGACAACAATACACTGTGGCTGACAACAATACACTGTGACTGACAACAATACACTGTAGCTGACAATACACTGTGGCTGAAAACAATACACTGGCTAACAATACACTGTGGCTGACAATACACTGTAGCTGACAACAATACACTGTAGCTTACAACAATACACTGTGGCTGACAACAATACACTGTGGCTGACAACAATACACTGTAGCTGACAACAATACACTGTGGCTGACAATAATACATAGGGGAACTCACTGTTGCATTTCCACGGCAAAAATGGTTACGCGCAAGCTCCACAACTTTATGTTATACATGCATTCAATTTCTTCGTCACTACTGGCTCCAAATCCCCGCAGGTACACTGCGGAACAGAACAATACGATCAGACCTCGGCCCCTCTTCGCACGCCCACCTCAACTCATCACTAACTCTCACCCCATCATTCAACAATGAACAGTCTCAAAGACAGCGCCGTTAAACACCGCAACACAACATGGCAGTTACCTTTACAGTCTGGCAAGTACTTCAGTATCTCCTCTTGGTCTTCTTTCTCCAAATCGCTCCAGCCTTCGATGTCCTCCGGTGTTTCTATCCGCGCTGTGGTCCGCCTCTGAGCAGCGAACACTTCAAACAGGCAGTTTACGTGGTGCCACATTTTCATAGGTCCCGGGCCGAAAGGATTGTAGCCGCTTTTGGCAAGCCGAAGAAGCCCGGTGTCAATTTTCTGCTTGCATTTTTTGCAGGCAGACCGGCTCGATTTTGCATGATCGACAAAAAATTTCTTGAATTCCTGTTGCTGCTCTCCGTTCCCAGAATCGTCCGACATATTTCTGCAACATGAAGACGTAATCAGCTCTAAAACAGTTGATAAACAATCGTGTCACGCATTTACAACTACGAACTTCATAGCTGCCTTAAATTAAGGTTTACACATCCCCGCTGTAAATTTATAAATCTGGGAAAATAATATAGAATTCGCCGTTCGCAACTGCATTCTAATAAACAAATTTCAGTTTGTACTACATGTATCGGGATCGAATCCCGGTGGGGACGAGACTTTCCGCCCGTCCAGACCGACCTGGGGCCCACCCAGCCTCCTGTAAAACGGCTACCGGGTCTTTCCCGAGGGTAAAGTGCGGCCGGGGCGTGCTGCTGACCACTCATCCCCTTCTAGTGCCGCGGTCATGGAAGAGTAGAGCTATACCTCTACCCACCCTCTGGGCCACACCGGG
>Ga0123354_10015137_pt1 | contig 12029 bp, 8 predicted proteins | sample TergutLab28metaG_2_FD_97872 | JGI IMG/M metagenome (GOLD analysis project Ga0123354, IMG submission 97872) | Labiotermes labralis P4 segment gut microbial communities from Petit-Saut dam, French Guiana - Lab288 P4 | ecosystem: Host-associated > Arthropoda: Insects > Digestive system > Gut ... | reverse complement strand
TTTTTTTTTTTTTTTTTTTTTTCCCCCCCCCCCACTCTATTTTAAAAAAAAGTTTCGGGCCCCCCCCCCCAAATCCCCCCCCTAACAGGGGCCAACCGGGGGGGGTTGGGGGGTTCCCCCCCCCCCCCCCCCCGAAATTCCGAAGGCCCTTCAAAATCATACCAAACTCAACTTGATTATGAAAACTGTTAAACTGTTAAAAACTGTTGAATTTAGGATGCCAAAACCCCAAAATGTTCGGAAAAAAGTCAGTAAAATTCTAAAACTACCTAGGTTCGCAATTGGTTTACATTAGCAATGACAAATAAATTGGTTGCTATCATAAATAGTCTTAAAGCACCAAAAATTAAGAAAATTTTACTACATGAAATGAAATTTCTTTACCAAATTACAGCTGCCTCCAGAACCCCTGACTAGGGAGCTACTGCCCCCAGATCTCCATTCCCTCTGTCCTCTGTCCTCAACTGAATTTGTTGAACCCCCGCCCGAACAGAATTCCTGGGTACGCCACTGACACTTACCTCCCTATTCTATTCTAAATCAGCAAGACAGATACTGCAGAGTCATGAAAACATTATGGTTGGTAAAGATATTACGATACAAAGAATCTTGATCTTTTATTAAATATATGCCACACAGAAATGTACTTCAAATGAAAGTTGTACATCTTAATGAGATCTGTGTTTCATGTCAGGTACCAGACTTTGCTGGCATTCATTATTTTACATTATGAAGAACAGTGTATTGTGTGATGCAACACTGAGTAGTCTGGCATAAATTTACTACAATTTTGCAGGCTCCTCCGAAACATGGCTTCTGATTACCAGACTACATGGCATCACATCTAATATGACTGTATTCTTCATATTCATTGCCACGGTAATCTCAAAACAACTAATGTTGTTACTTTAAAATTAAGATCCAGTCTTTTCTCCTTTCATCTGTAACAGTCAATTGTATCCAGTATTGACTATATATACATACTGTACAGGTATGTGTCAGTTTAAACTGTCAGTGTTTGTCAGGCACTTAGTGGGATGTGAAACAAGCTGCGAACTCTTTGATCGTTACTGACACAAATTACTACCATGCTGTCATGAGTTGTTTAGTACAGAAACAAGTAATCCTCTTCTGTCTGTGGCAGTGATCCCGGTCCCATGTAAGATATGAGTTCCATATTTAATTCTTTTGCTTATGTTGTGATATGTTTGATAACACTCTCAAAAGAGCTTGGACTGTGGCCTCTAACAGGGGTGGACAGCTAGACGAGAAATAGGAGCCACAATTTGGGAGACAAAATAAGCAATAGCTATGTAATATTCATCAAGTCAAATGTAGAAACACTGCTCACTGCCTGAAAGAATCCAGCTAGTTCAAGCGACACTGTGGTTACCCATGGCCCTTAGTATCAAAAGGTAGTATGGTGTTGAGTAATGACTTTGAGAAGATATGGAAGGAAGCAGTATTGGCAAAATTTGAGGTACTGTGCTGGCACCTGGCTGGAGAGACTGAGGAAGACAATGAAAAATGTAAGCGAGATGGTCTCCAGACTGAGATTTGAACTCAGAACTTCTTGCATATGGAGCAGGAGTGCTACTTATTGTGTGATGATGCTTGGTGTATTGTTCTTCAGAAAGATATATACAATGTTACAGAAACACACATCATACTCCTTACACTGAACTACTACTGTCCAGCCACATGCGTGCATCCATCAGGTGGATCTGGGTTGGTTGGATAATTATTGTTCTGTTTTCCTATATTATGGTCTGGTACATAGCTTATTTTTGTGCCAACATTGAGTTTATTCATCTCAGAACATTCTCATCCTGTTTACTTTTTAATTACAAGAAATATTATTACTCAGCCCACTGATTTTGGGTGTGACTGAAGTTGAAGACATCTGAACTCACAGACCAATTTCCTTATTCCTGTCCAGATTGATACTTGCTGTACTGTACAAGAATATCCCTAAATTATCACTGTGTTAGATGCTCATATAAAAAATTTTAAACAGTTAGTGTATCAGTGTGTAGAAAATGCTGAGATCTTCAGTATTTTTACATTAGTAACAACACAGTCAGAGATCTAACATTAGTTTGTTTCAAGATGTACTGTTAAGTCACACTCTGCCATTATCTGTTTCCCTGCAATTGCAGATCTTGCATAGACAGTGACTACATGAGACCATATTTATAACAGGTATGTAAGTATAAAGTATATTCATACAGAATTAAGTCTGTGTTAACTCTTTGTACTGGAAAGGTCAAACATTGTTGCAATGTCAAATATCTTACAAGATATTTCATCACAATATTATGAGAAATTTTTGTATGTATTGTGTCTACTTAGAAGTATTAAAATTTGAGTATGAAACTTCTGTTAATGACAGTGAATGAACTGCTGCCCTATATTAACTACTGATTTTAATTTGCTCCATCTTCCACAGTTGCCATCTTGTACTGTAGAATCAAAAATTTTTTACCAGTTACATTTATCAGTGCAATTTATTCACATAAATCACTGGAGTCATACCAGAATTGGTTGAAATAATTTTTGTAATAAGTAAAAGTATACCATACTTGAAGCTTCAAGTCTTCTGAGATGTTATGCTGTTGCCACTGGTAAATAGGTAGCTGTTTATCAGTCAGCATGGCCTAGCATTCCAGAAGACTCGTATGTTTATTAACACTACTCTGAGAATTTCATATCTCACATTATAACCATTTTACCTGAACTGCAAATGATTTTTCACAAGAAGAGAGAAAGCAGACCCCCATCTAAACTATTTTGCTGTATGTAATTCTTTCACCTGTTAGAGACTTCAGATTTTACTTGCAGTTTATAACCTTACCACAAATATCTGAATCTATTAGCTATACCTAATTTAACCATTTCCAGTAATGTAACAGTGAATTATATTAAGCAGTATTGCACTTGTGCATCATACATTACTTGCAGTCTCTATATTAGCCACACATAATCTATGTAAGCAGTGGTATGATACCTGATCTACTCATGCAATTTAATGCCATCGATTCTCTTGTTACACATCTTCAATTATTTGGTATGTTTTTCTGTCCAGCATACTTCTCCATATTCATCTCTAGTTGCATACACATTCTATTCACAAGAAGGTTGGTAGTAATAAATATGTAATAATCTTAGGCAGTGATTAGCCCTTTGGGCTGGTTAGCCTAGGTCAAAGAGGCTTGGAGCAGAATGCATAATATAAAGAAATGTGGAACACATGAGTGCCATCATCCTTACAATTTGTGGGACTGAATGTGACTTCAATCAAGTCTTTTAATAAGTGTCATGTAATACATTGGCCTTTCACTTTTAGGTACCAAATTCTGCACTAGTGGCACTCAAAAACAATACCCAATGTCTACATTGGACAGTTTGGTGTGCCACAGTAAATTCTTCACTACCAGAGTACATTGTTGTAACTGTTCTGGAAAGGAAAAACAACCTATTTAAATATTTTGATACGTTTAACTGGTTAAGAGGTTTTTGTATCTGAGACATGCTTGCAGTTGGATTTTGAGACTTAAGGTTTTTGGTGAATAAACAGCTTTTACAGAGATCTACAAATTTTAGGCAACACTAAATACAGTCGATAAAAAAAAAATATCTTAAGAGTGTAACTTTGAACTTTATACTGTTGCCTTTGTTCACAATAACTTTAATGAATGTGACATTATGTGTGTTTGTCTGTGCAGATCATTACATGAAACAATGCAGTGAAGTTAAAACTGCAGCATTTATTATTGTACAAATTCTGCTGAAACAATAATTGTAGTAAAAGGGGCAGTATTGCTGTATGAAAGCTTGTCACTGAACATTATTTTGAGCCAGTTCCATGTGCCACTAATCCTCATAACCTATTCCCCTAATATTCATCTTACGGTTATCCTCCTATTTCCTTAGTTTTCTAAGTGGACATACTCCTAGATGTTTCTCTGCCACAAATCTTGGCAGAATACATTTGGTGCTTTAGTTATCCCAGTTATTTGCTCAGCCTGCCACCTCTTCCTAAGTTTCAGTGTTGTTAATAAACACTGAAAAATATTAATCACTTACTTTCAATTACAGCAGTCAGGAACATTTTAACAAATGCTCTCAACATGTGTGTATCACAGTTTTTGTTACTGTAGATGGGAAACAAGCTTTAAATATTAATTTCATTTAACCCATTCTCTACTTGTACTGACACCAAGACACATTTAACTTTTTTTGTCCATCCAGCCTAGACATTATGCAGTTGATGCTTAGACTGTGCTAGTACTTTCTCTTGTCATCAACAGATGACACACTGTTGCTTTTGTGTGGTGATTCTTCACACAAAGACTTATTTTATTTATCAATATACACCAAAATATAAAATTAAGATACCCATGCAATAACAAGATCTGGCTGTTATGGAAATGTAGCTGTAAAGGCAGGCACGTTGCTACTTGAAGTAATCTTCAAACAGTTGAAAATTAATCAAAAAGGATTTTGTTTAAAGGGTTCCAAATGTGTGGTTATGTTTCCAGATGATATTGTGAGTGCCATTTTTACCATGTGTTTTTGTAGTGGATTGAAATAATCATGTGTTTATATGTGCCGCAATCCAGCCGGCTGTGTCTGCCACCTTGTGGTATATTCCTGGCTGATGGTCCACTGCACAACCAAACCCAGCACTTGTAATACCAGCCAGCATCCACCTGCCATCTTGCTGTACAATCAGTGGTCCACCAGAATCTCCCTGCAACAGTTAGCATTCTTCTAGTTACTTACTTCATACACACAAAAACCTGCTATTTTCAGCAAATTCTTATCCCTTACATCTGGCAAAGAGAGGGAAGAGATCATTGTCTCAACATATGAATTTTTCTTCCATCTCTCAACAAACTAAAAAAGTGCGCTACAAGTCATGAAGGGATTTAGAGTGTTACCTCTCATTAACTCTTTCCGTTATACACACCAAACATCTGAAAATGACTGAACTCATTCATGATACAGTGGACTTTAGTGATGATGGTGATAATCCTTTAGATCACATAACTGAATGCAAATTCAGATCTTCTAGGATGCACACTGTGTCACTGGGCCAATAGTTCCCAGTGTTGTGAAGAATCATGGTGCCTTCCTCTGTGTGGGTGCTGCTTGATACTGAAGATGAAGACACCACAGTCCTTCAAAATGTAAGAAATTATTCACCCATTGATGCAGTGTCACATTCCAGAAGATTGGAAACTTCAAAAAGACTGCTGTGAGAAACTTGAAACTTGCATGGCTGAATATTTTTTGAAAGCCAAAGAGTATGCTAAGGGAAAACCATGTTGGAGGGAGTTTGAATAAGCTGAATAAAGTGAATGATTCATAGACAAAATAAAGCTGTATCAGATATACTGATTATGTAGTATTGGTGAAGATATGATAATGATTTTTAATATTTAGAAAGGTGTAGGAAAGATGCAGTCAGGCTTGTTTTAATATATTCTTTTAGATTATATAAGCAAGAATTAAAGATAAATACCAAGTATTGTGTACTTGGGTAGCCTTTTCATTAGCTGAAATACAAACTGTGTAACTTTTCACCACAAATGTGAGCTAACCTGCTCAGTGGCAGTTACCTGATCAGTTAGTCAGACGGGACAGAGGGAGGGAATAAAGAAATATTCCCATGTATGGATAATCTTTATCATCATACACAGCCATCAGTGTTTCTGTAAAGCTGTGGGATGCTAACAAGCAAATCATGACTCATCAGACTCACCAGACAGGCATCCATATGGCCATCACTATGACCAGCACAGAACATCTCAGAGTGGAGCTCTAAGTTAATGTTCTTGTGTTCATGCCACTGCAGACACTCTGCATCACTCAGAATAGGAACCGTTGCCTTTTGCAATATATTGGTCCCCGTTTTACCTGTAAAACAGAAAGTTAAACTTCAGTTTTGACGTTCATAGAGCCATGCATCATAATATTATTTCTGTAGTAAAACCAACAAGATGCATCAACATATCAAATTTATTTTATTTTGGAATGAAACCTACATGTTTCAGACGGTCTTTCCAACCATCATCAGGAGTTCAAGACTGTACGTACAGCAACAGGCTTTTGTCAAACAGACACTGCTGTCTGCTTGCTAGCAAGCAGACAGCAATATCTGTTATCTATCTATTAGCTGAACACAAAAATAAACTAAAGACATGCACTGGAACTCTGTTAAATGCTTGAATGGAGGTATGTCTAGAGGTAACATAAACACAGATAAAATCATACTATTAACAAAGTATATATTTTTTTTAAATGTGGGCTTTGTTGCCTATGCTTCAGATGAACATGCTGCCTCCATTTTCACTGTTGACCATAAAGAAAGAGGCAGAATCATGATTGAAGATTTTGAAGACAAGCCCGTCATCAATTTCAGAGTAGCAGGATATGTGAATAAAGATGCTTTGAGTAACTAGGCAACAAAGGTTTCATTTCTTACTGAAGAATTTGAATATAAATATATGTCTAACAATTTGTAAACAGATTTTACTTTTAAACTCAAAGATTATCATTTCTCACTTTCATAATGAGCTGCAATTTTGTTGTCTTTCAATCTTGTTAGTAGTATTAGAGAACATGCTAGTGACATCTGGTACAAATTTAGCAAACTCAGTGAAAAAGATGGTTGCAGACTTGAAATGAAATACCCTTCTTCTTAGGCAGCACTTTGCAGAAATATTAGGAAATGTGTTAAATGTGTTTGTGGTAAATTATCAGACAGCAAGTAAAAAATATATCTGAAAATCATTCAAATTATCTTCCATCACAAAGTGAACCTGGAAAGTGAAGAGTATGTTTTATGAAGATTCTGAATCCCACTATTTGTAATATGCTACACAATTTGTCGTACTTTTTAGTAAGTAAAACTTTTCTCTGTTTAAGTAAATATTTAAAGAAAGTAGACTTCCAAGTGAAAGTAGGCATGTTTGTTCCAACAACTTATTTTAACTGCTATAGAATTACTGTAACACAAACTTTAATTAAGCACTGAACACAGGAAGGTGTCAGAACCAGGATCCTTCCAGCAGGAAAGGGCTGTTTTACAAACCATAAGTGGTGTCTGTCTTGCCCCAGCCTGCCACCACACCCATCTGGCCCCAGAATGATGCATCATGTCGTGGTAGGCATATAGGTAGGATGTTCTCCCGGTAACTGACTGGTCGGGATAATCTTAACAGTGCCAGATCAAATCTGTCTGGCTGTGTGATCCTGTACTGGAAATTTGGATGGATTATCTTATGTACAACCCTCAAGATCTCCTCTGGCAGTGGTTCAAGGTAGTGGCCTGTATTCTGTGTGTCATACTCCCCTAGGTACACTGTGATATCCTTTAGGCGTGCCCTGCAACAAGACCAAGCAAACATTGCAACTACGTGCTTTCAGAAATGTGCAGTATGGGGTTACAAAGATCACAATGTGCAGAGTCACACTATATGAGAGAATTAAAACTGAATGGTTTCATTTCATTTATTTCACACTCCATTGATCTTATGCAGATGTGGAACTAGTCCTGTATACTTTAGGCATTAAAAAAAAGCAAGTGTACATTCAACATAAGATGTGCCTTATTGTAGTGTCATAGGATAGCTACATTAACAATTACAAGTACTATGATTAGGATAAGCATAAGTAAAAATATGAATAAAATTAATATCATGGTTAATTATGTATTAAAATATTCCTCCGGACTATAAAAGGAATTATGTAAGAGATATCTTTTTAGAGCTCGTTTGAATGTATTCTTATTACCAGATAAATCTTTAATGGCTGTAGGTGATGATTGTAGGTCTTAACTCCTGAGTAATAAACACCCTTTTGGTATACTGCCAAGTTTGCTGTAGGTAGGTACAAATTGGAAGTTTGCCTTATATTGATTTTATGTACTTGTGAGTTAATCAGACATTGGTCTTTATATTTAGTAACAAATAGAAGTGTTGAGAATATATATTGGGATTGAATTGGAAGGATATTTCATTCCCTGAATAGTTGCCAACAAGAGGCAGTCTTACTTGAATTCATAATTATTCTAATTATTCTTTTCTGTATTTTAAATATGTCTTCACTATGAGATTAATTCTCCCAAAATATAATTCCATAAGATATAATGGAGTGAACATATGAAAAATATGTACTTCTCAGTACATCTAGGGACATAAACAGCTTAATTGATCTGATGGCATAACAAGCCTTATTCAATCTAGATGTTAGTTCACCAATATGACTCTAGGAAGTGTCATCCCCGTTGTGTGTGTGAAACTAGGAGAAGGTATGTAGTCAAACACAACTTAATCACTGAGGTGTATTTAATGACTGTGATGGAAACGACTACATGTTTCGGCCCGTGTTGGCCATCATCAGGTTGTCTAGGGAACTTAAGGGCTAGCTATATGCATGCGTGCGCGCGTGGTGTAGAGATCTCTACGTTCCCTAGACAACCTGATGATGGCCAACACGGGCCGAAACATGTAGTTGTTTCCATCACAGTCATTAAATACACCTCAGTGATTAAGTTGTGTTTGACTACATACCTACTCCTAGTCACCAATATGACGTTTCCAAGTAAAGGAAGTGTCAGTCCTAAAAATCTTAGACTTTGAGTAGTAGTAATTTTTCTGTTCCTGAACAATACTTGCATATTAATTTCATGATCAGTTTTGGTTAGGAATTGCAAAAAATATGTTTTGTCATCATTTAACATTAATAAATTACTTTGGAACCATTTATTTATTTAATTAAATATCTCATTAGTATTAAACTTAAATTTGGTCTCATCACGATTTGCAATAAAGAAGCTTGCATCATCAACAAATAAGATCAGGCTGGATTTGTCAGATACAGTTTTAGAAAGATCATTAACATATATTAAAAACAATAATGGTCCAGGAACTGAACCCTGTGGTATTCCGTTCTGTACTTGTTCCCACTTAAAAAAAAAAGAAATTTGAATTATTACAAGCATTTATAACTACTCTCCAATATCTATTTCTTAAGTAGGATTCCATTAACTTATTAGCAACACCTGATATAACATAAAATTTCATTTTCAATAATAGTATGTCATAATTTATGAAGTCAAAAGCTTTTGGCAAATCACAAAATAACCCACCAACTATTATTTTGTTATTGAGAGATGATAATATATTATTAATTAATGTATATATTGCTATTTCAGTTGAATTATTACACTTGAAGCCAAACAGCTCCTTTACTAATATACTGTTCAAGGTTAAACAGTGATATAGTCTTTTATATATAAGCTTTTCAAGAATTTTTTAAAATAGAGGAAGTAATGAAATTGGTCTGTAATTAGTAATAAGTATTTTGTCACTTATATATATATATATAGGTTTGATTTCTGAAAATTTTAGTCTGTCCAGAAATGCTCCAGTTGACAGCATTCTATTACATATATATGTTAGGGGTGATACCATAAATGGACTGCTAATTTTTAAGATTTTTGTAGTTATTTCATTATATCCTCATTACTTTTTGCTTTTCAATTCTTTGATAATTTTTTCTATTTAATCTGTAGTTGTATTTTTTATATTAATATTTGTGAAAGATTGTTTAAACGCAGAATATAAATAATTCAATGGGTTGATTTTATTTAAATCACCATTAGTGCTATTTATAGGATTATTTTTAATAAAGTCAGCAACAGAAACACAACAGTTATTCAATTTTTCTGCAATGGTTTGGTGACATGTTGTGATCTTTCCATCAATTTCCATCATGAATATAGTGTTAAGATTCTTTTTGTTGTTAGTGATTGTTTTTATAGTGCTGCATGTTGTTTTAGGTTTGTTGGTGGAGTTTGCTAATTTATTGTTGTATTACTTTTTTGGCTAATATAATAACTTTAGATAGTATTTTGCAACAATTCTAATAATATTTTTCAATTTAGGATCATTACTTTTCCTACATAATAAGTATAATTTCCTTTTATTACTACATGATGTTTTTATCCCAGTTGTTAACCTGGCTTTGGAATTCTGCATAGATTTTTTTCTTTTTTTAGGTACATTAACACAGAAACAAAAGAAACTGAAATAGGGCTACAAAGGGTTTAGTTTTAAGTAATTAACCATTTATGGCATGAGTTTTTAGACTGTTGAATCATTGCAGTTGACAGTCCATTTTTATGGCAAATTATGCTGTGTTAATGGGTGTCTATTGCTTAGCATTTCAAGACCATATAGTGGCCTCATCTTCAACATAAATGGTCCAATGAAGAATCGGAACACTGGCCTTTGAATATGAGGCCTCAACTCAGTCTCTGGACATTAAGCAATGCGTAAATAGTGATGGAGTGCAATATGTCAGAAGAAAGGATTTCTCAGATATTTACAGAATAATCTGTTGATCAACATGACCTTCTCACAATTAATTTTTCAATTAATGCGAAATGGTTCATCTCATACTGAAGATAAAAAATACAGGTCAAAGTGTTCTCAAATCTGATACCATAGAGAGAGAAATAACAGTAATGCAATAAGTCACAGCTGAAACATTAAGCATCATACTAGGTGATAACAGAAGATAAATATGATGTGAGCAAGAAGTATCAGAACTTTATGAATGTACAAGAATTTATGCTAAAACTTTCATTCACAGTCTTAGAAGTTGTTAGCATTAGAAATTACAAATTGCTGGAATATGGATGTCATCTTATAGTAGTAAATATTCAGTAACTGAAAAATAATTAATGTGGACTGTATAATTATAATATCTAACACAGTATTTCACAATAAAACGATAATATTACCACAGTACTGTGCTGCTCACCTGTGAATGCAATGTGCTGCAGTGGCCACATACCACCTGCTGACCAGTACGCCTCCACACTGGTACCCTGCAATGCGAATGTGGGCCTGCCATGGAAACTCCCCGAAGTGTGCTTCATTGCCACCAATAATCCGCTTCTGCAGAGCAATCCTTGGCACTCCACACTCTGCAGAACAATCACCTGATTTCCACCTGTTGTACTTGTGTTTGTTTCTTAGTTAATATAATACAACTGTCTCAACTTCAGTTGTGATACAACATTCAATATGAGGGTGGCTTGAATGACAAATCCATTTGCTTATATATAATAATTAATTTGAAATTTCACTGGTCTCTTTTTAGTGGAGAAAGTGTTTTGATGGATTTAATTACTAATAATTTTCTTGGAAGACTTTGTAGTTTCACTTACCAGTCCATATTTATATATGTGTTATAGCATAAACTAAATATTCTGAGATTTATACCTGTTCTGGAGGCACCCAAAATCTCGTTGTATCTGTGATCGATGTCTTCCCTGCGAACTGGCAGCACCTGACTGACTGTAGCAGCAGGAGATGTCACGTGCACACAGCATGTGAATAGTAAATCGGCCATCAGGTCTAGTCCTCCGCCTCCCTCGCTGCAGCCTTTATAGAAATGTAGAGTATCGGATTTAATTTGTCTTGGTGAAGGAAACCACAAGTCAACATACCCCATGGTCTCATCATAACAACACATGAAAAACTATAAAAAACAAAATTTTTCCAGGAAATGTTAAAGCAGTGGATACAGTTCAGTAAGTTAAACAAGGTAGGTCAATGTCAGAGGAAGGGTATACGAACTTCTAAAATATAACCACATGACAGCAAGGAGCTGCTATGAACAAAGAATCAGTAAATTTTGATAACATGATCCCATTGTATTTGTTCAATACATAGTAATATGTAACATTATAAGAAAATATTTAAAGCACCTATTTTAAATATTTTATTATTCCTTCTGTAGTATAATAATATAATTATTTCAGGTTGAATAGTAATGTAAATAAGAGACTTTTTTTCAGTTTACCTTTAATAGTGTTGTAGTATAGCCTGACGATGGCCAAAATTGTCGACCATAATTTATGTGTGTGAGGTATACATGAATGTTACAGCACTTATGGTGTTGTATTGGCTGGTTAACTATAGAAGACATTAACCTTTATCCGACGAACG
>Ga0123354_10015136_pt1 | contig 12029 bp, 8 predicted proteins | sample TergutLab28metaG_2_FD_97872 | JGI IMG/M metagenome (GOLD analysis project Ga0123354, IMG submission 97872) | Labiotermes labralis P4 segment gut microbial communities from Petit-Saut dam, French Guiana - Lab288 P4 | ecosystem: Host-associated > Arthropoda: Insects > Digestive system > Gut ... | reverse complement strand
GGGGAAACCGGAGGGAAAGAGACCACTGGGGAGACCTAGGCGTAGATGGGTGGATAATATTAGGGTGGATCTCCAGGAGGTGGGATGTGGATATATGGACTGGATTGGGCTGGCCCAGGATAGGGACAGGTGGCGATGCTTGTGAGTGCGGTAATGAACCTTCGGGTTCCATGAAATGCAGGGAATTTCTTGACTAGCTACAAACCAGTTAGCTTCTCAAGAAGGACTCTGCACCATGGAGTAGGTAAGTAAGTACTTACTTACTCCATGGAGCAGAGCATTTCTTGAGATGCTAACCGGTTTGCAGCTAGTCTAGAAATTCCCTGCAATTTAGGGAACCTGAAAGTTCATTACTGCATTCACAAGTGCCCACCACCTGTCCCTGTCGTGAGCCAGCTCGATCCAGTCCATACCCCCATATCTCACTTCTTGAAGTTTTATGTTCCATGCATATTCTTATAGTTAATATATCAACCAATAAATGTATTTGGTCAAATACAATTTATGACAAACATTAAACTCCTGCATGGTCTTGAACCTGGGTGACATCATCAGGGAGTCTTTCAGACAAAAGATCAAATCCCAAAACACCACTCTACATATGCATCGTTCTCATTTTAATGAGTTCTTAACCAACTATGTGTTGCCATAAGTACTATGATTACCTTCACTCTCTTGTTTCTTGTCAAGATTTAGAAGTTGCGAAGGGTGTCGCTGTTGAAAATGGAAGTCAGCCTCTGCATCTCAATTATAAAGGCAACATCAAATCTCACAATAGCTAGACAAGAATGCCAGGTCATGCCTTTAAGTTTCTCTGATTAAAAGTTTGTGTGCTGCTCCTATTGCAGGTGTCATAAGCAGGTAATGGAAGACTATGTGAGTAGGTTTGTGTACAAGTACTGATACTGTGCTGCCAGTATCTATTCCCAAGGGGAGGGGACAGGCAAAAATATTGCTTGACCTGTTACGTTGAAGCCACATTAATATCTACATACACAGATAACCCTAGGTGTGTGGTTTTGTATACTGAAATACAAATAATTATTTACAAGTACCAATATTTGGCATAGTTCATGTTCCTTTTTCAGTTACTTCAATTTTGATTTTCCTTTATTCCAAAAGTCCTGGAGGGGTGAGGTACTTGGCTTAACCACCACGCCCTACCCACACCTATACTGCTAACAGTCTGTACTTGTATTCTGTGGGGTAGGTTTACAGATTCTTGGCTGGGGTACCAGCCGTTCTGGCTCTTGTTATTTTGTTTTCTTTTTTGGCAGTAGCTGGGCTAAATATGCATTTGTAGTATTTAGACTGCATCCATATATTTGTTACCTGTACTCATAACCTTGATTTGTTACACTTTAGTACAGGAAAAAAATTTGTGTGGAAACGTTCAATATCATTCTCTGTTTTCTTTAAATAGTGAAATTACTACAGTATTCTTCAAATAGAATGCTAAGAATATGACTGAACTTACCACCAGCACTATAATTCATTGTACTGACTTCTCCAGTAAAGAAGATGTACAGTCCCGTCTTTTTTTTTTTAACTTGTTTTGAAAATTAAAAGTTTTCAGGCTTGTCTACCAAGAAGTGACGCACTTTAGACTGGTAGATAGTTGTAGCAGCATGTACTGTATATGTTATTCAGGTAAAAACTCCTCTTTCCCCTTGGGGAGTCAAATTAACCCATGTATGTGTTCCCGTAATGTTGACAGGAAATGCTGGGTCAATTTTCTGTTATTCGTTGGTTACTTTATTACGCTGTTAATTAACTTGGGCTATATAGTTTCAGATTTTAGGATGATTAGTTAGGAGGGCTTTGGGAGGAAACGGTATTGGCCTGAGGTACAATCCCTGCATTTGCTTGAAGGAAGAAGACAAACCACAAAACGGCCCAGAAAAGCTGACGGCTTGGCAGAGATTCGATTCATGTATCTTTCAAATACAAGTCGCACTGCACCAAGGCATTGGGGTTTTCACGATTCATGTGCCGTCATTACATACGTAAGTGCCTAGGCACAGAACAACTTGACATTAACTGTTTCTCGAAGGTGAACGGTAACCTTGTGAATGAGATGCAACTGAACAGACCATCATAGCTTGTTCTCAGTATTACGTACCTCTTTCGCGCTATTTCGTAGATTCATAACAAAAAAATAAATAAATAAAATACAATAAAACCCAACTACATACTGTAATTTTTATTTCATTAGCGTCACATGGGAGAGCACTCTTGAGGTATGATCTTGAATTAATTAAGCCTGTTGCGATTGCAATATCGATAAACGATTTCCAATTTTTTGGTCAGTGTACCTCGTTATTGCTACGATTAAGAGGGAGCCGGCACGATTTGCTTCTCTTTGCTGTTTGAGCTAAAATGGTTGCTAAGCCATTAGAACAATCTCCACCTATCTACTCATACTTCTTCTTTTTCTGTGATATGATTATACCTTGCTTGACAGTTGCTTTCTGGATGAACGAAATGTAATGTTAACAGTGTAAATATTACAGTGCTTGTGGTCATATTTGTTTGTGATTTGTGAATGAGGACGCACTACACCTCTGTTTGTAAAAGATCACCTAATTGAGGTAAGAATTCTACGTACATTGTGGTTAAATACAGTACATAGTAGCCTAGTTTTTACTTTGAGACGTTCATGCGGGACAGTTGTTGCCTGCAGCCGCAGGCCTGTAGCAGCCACTGTGAGACTTGCTGTATTCGTTTCATATTTTATTTGTCCGGTATTATTGGAGCAACAGGCTATTTCAACGGAGAGAATCTATGAACAAATTATTTTAAGATTATGAACTGTACGTACAGAACGAATTAAGAAATAATTTAGAAAATGTTATACGTGGTCGCCATATTGTCAAGAAAGGCTGTATCTGAATTATTATAACTAATACATATTGTGTCATTCTATGAGCATCTGAGTAGGCTGCTTTCAGAATTGATCAGAATTCAGTATATATATATATATATATATGTCTGTGTGTGTGTGTGTGTGTGTGTAAAATCAAGATTTTAGGTTCTCATGACGCTGTGGGGACTGTCTCCTGGGATGTGGTGTCATGTAGTCTGTCAACTAGTTACCAGCATTTCGAAGGAAACTGTTGCCTCAATCTTCAGGGTGGAGAAATTATTCTGTGATTTGAAGTCATGTGGCCTCTTATCTAATTTCGGAGGAGCCCCTTTGCCTTCACCTTCAGCGTCTACTTTTGCCTTAAGGATGAAGACAGGACATTCCTCGTAAAGGTTGGCAATAATCTACCTGCATGAACTCGTATCACATTCCAGAAGAAAATATTGTATTTCTGTATGTTATCAAAAAATACTTTTTGTGGCCTGTTGGTCACAGTCGTTTTAAAATATAGTCCGTGCAGTAAGTCTATGTAACGACTCTGCGTTATTTAGTACTGTCATGGCCATAATTATTTTTCCGCTTCTTCGTCAGAATGATAGTCTCTCCTGCCCAAGGTTTTGCTAATCCCAACAATCCCCCCACCTTCTTCCCATGCTCCTTCTTATTTATTTCTCTCCTTTAACGACAGACGGTGACAAAAACATTAAAACTAATGGCCCTGAAAAGTTGCTCATCATTTATCAAGAGTTCTAATGTCTGCTGTATCTTCCCATTATTAAGCAAACCTTCATCCACAGTTTTAAATCGCCGCACCGCGGGTTAGTTTTTATGAAATGTAAATTTGAATAATCAGATGACTAGAAATTACCAACTCTTTAAGGTTCGACTTGAACTCTATATTGAAGTCTCTAAGATCCCGTAAGAATTATAATTAATAATCGGTTATATTTTTAATACTGTACCGAAAGACTATTATAAACGGCGCTATGTTATATACATCTGCTAGTCTGTTGCACGTCACGAATGGCGCGGTTATAAGTTACTGATTTAGAGTAAAGTTAAAGTAAAATTTTAGAAAATCAAACTTCGTTCGTTTGTTTACACTTAATTTATATTTTTATTTTACAATGCTCGGCGTAAGACAGTAGGTCCCGTATAATGTTGACATAAGCCACTCCACTGCATTTTCGTCGTGCTGCAGTTGACAATGTTTTTAACCAGACAAGCAAAGAACGTATAACGTACAGTGAGGCGCTTTCGTGCAGCCATTGATGCTATAGAAAAGCAAGAAATATTACATACTGTATGTGTTTTTAGCCTTAGGTACCCAGCATGACACGTCATATGTACCCTCTCCGGCTGTACTACATTTTCCACACTATGTTATAAACGGCACCATAAAAAAAGTAGTTGAACGTAAAAAGTGTGTTTTGATTTTCTCTGCTACTTTTCTGAAACATTTTCATTCGAAGAAGAAATGAGCAAGATATTATCAGAAATGAATACAGGTCTTCATGTACAGTATCCATTATTCTTGTCCGATTTTAATGAAACTTGAATTTTCTCGATATATTTTCGAAAAATACTGCAGAATTACGTTTCGTGACAAACCGTCCGATGGAAGCCGATATTTTCCACGCGGACAGGCGGTCAGAGAGACAGACAGATGGACAGACATGACGAAGCTAATAATCGCATTTCGTAATTTTTGCAAACACGCCTAAAAACGAGAGTTTGGTAAGAAATTTGCGACTATGTAACTATCAGACTACTTCTTGCGTCGGGACTGTTCTGCTTCTTTTTTACTGTTTTCAGCTCAGTTTAAACCTTGGTCCAATTTTGCATAATCACTAAAGCCGGACAGATTTAAAACTATCAATGCCTTCGTATCTGATAATCCTGAGTGAGTATTTTATCCTGAGAGATTTTCTTCGGTCTCCCAGACAATTCAAAGCACCACAATAATCCCGTCTTCTGTCTCCCTGTTAATATTTCCCCTCCCTTTTACATTTCGACAAGAAGTAGGCCCGATTCTATTTAGGTGCTTTCACAAAATTGCGAAAAGCGACAATTAGCTTCATCATGTCTGCCTGTCCGTCTCTGTGTATGGAAGAACTCGGCTCCAACTGGATGGATTTTCATGACATTTGATATATGAGTATTTTCTGAAAACCTGTTAAGAACTTCGAATTTTGTTAAAATCTGACAAGAAAAGACGGGCACTTTACACTAAGACCAATTTACATTTATGATCACTTTTCGCTCAGTTTTATTTTTAGAATAAGAAATGCTTCAGGTGGCAGTTGCAGATACAATTACAACACACGTTTTAAGGCCAGTAACTTTATTTTACTTTCGAAAATGGTAGCTTTTATGAAATAATGTGGGAAAATATTGCAGAGCCGGACTGGCCACAGATGACAGTATGACGCATGCCCATTGCATGCTGGACACCTAAGGTTACAAACACAGACTCAGAATGTGTAATTTTTTTTTGTTGCTTTTCCACTGCAACAATGGTTACGCGAACGCGCCTAAATGTTAAGTTATACGTGCATTGCATTGTTCCAAACGGTTTGGTGCAGTGGTAAATTTCTAGACTTGTATTTGAAAGTTCCTGGTTTGAATCCTGACCAGATCATCGACTATCCTTTCTGAGATGCTGGTGTTCTTACGAGTATCTCCTTAAAATCCCGGGATGGTACCACAATTACATAATGACAGTTTCCTTAGCTGTCTCTTTCAATTGACCATTAACGAGCTATCCTACTATTCGGCGTTATAATGCGATTCACTGAAGGGTGTCGTTAAAAAAACACAAAAATACATTTTTAAAAGCCGTTTGTGCTACCAGTGCTCCAGAAATGTAATTCAGATATGGTGCCGTTTTAACAAACTGTTATCCAGCTGTACCCTTCTGACTTTGAGGAGTATTTTTGTGGTTTGTAGTTGGAACCTGTACCGAAACACCTACTATCTTGACTGAGGCTTTTCCTGGTTTTCCGCAGTGCCTTGAAGTTTGCTGTGGGCATAGTATATTAGGCTACGGCTATTCTCCTTCCCTACCTCCCTTTACAATCCATTATTCACTGATCTTTCTATCTTTCGATGCTATACAATCTGAGCCATCAAACGCGTCGTTAACCAAATTATAAACAATAAACACTGTCTACTGACCCATGGTGGTCGAGGTAGTGTAGTCAGTATGGCGACTTTCTGCAGGCTGGACGATGCGGGGATCGAATCCCATTCGGAGCGAGATTTTCGATGCTAGTCCAGACCGGCCCCGGGACACAACCAGGCTCCTGAACAATGTGTGCTGGATCTTTCCCGGAAGTAAAGCTGCCAGAACGTGGTGCTAACCCCCCACCCCTTTCTAGCACCGAGGTTGCGAATGAGTTGGAGCTATACCTCTGGCTCCCACCTGTGTCTGCACAGGCATATCATGGAGTGACGTTTACCTTTACTGAACCCTAGTGTATGGTAAGCCTATAAAAATAAGACACATATGGAAGACACATTAAGGAAACTGAATATCAAGGTTCCATGTCCGAGATCACCAAATGTAACACATTCATAACTTCGTGAACACTAACACTAATGTACGTTTTTGTAAGGATTGAGGTGGTCCCTCACTTAGAACAGAGCGTGCTGATACTAGAAAGACCAGTCGTTGAATGTGGTACAGCGAAAGATTTGCTGCTGGTTGTAAGAATCGTACCGAAGACATAATACACTGTGTTGAGAACATGCAGAGTTGTGTGGTGTTAAACCTTGCTGTGTGTATAAAGGCCTAATACCCTCAAGGCTTAGAAGAGTCAATTTGTTTTCTGAACTTGAGGGATGATAGTGAATCATCTGTGAGTAACTGACGTACTGAAAGACGAGTTAACTGTAAATAACTTCCTGAGAAAGCAACCAACTGAGTCTTCCTTGAAAAATGTAACCTTCTCAAAACATTTTCTGGTGTTGTGAAACACGGCAGAATATCATCGTATTCACATGCGCACTGCGTGTCCGACCACCGCATTCGTGTCTCAATCTTCGAACATTATTAGTTTAAGGGATTGTACGTAAGGAAACTCATCATACGTGATATTCTTTGGTCTTGACTCGAATTTGTACTCTCAAGCTCATTTCTTGACTTGGGGAGAAAGATAAATTTTTAGAAACATAAGAAAAAGTGCAGTAAAATTAACATTTGTGACACTTGAAATATTTCGGTTTCTACGCTTTGAACTTACGTACAGTCGCCATGGTAACATTTTTGAGGTGCGCCATCCCCGTTGTGTGTTTAAACTATAAGGTGAGGTGAATTCAGTCAAAAACACAACTATGAATATATGGCTAAATGGTGGTGTTTATTAGCAATAGAACACTACATGTTTCGGCCCATAGCGGTCATCATCAGGTTTTGACATTCTTGCTATAAGAGTTATATATAATATGCATAAACCGCGTGGCGATGTTGAGATCTCATCACCACCCCCTCCCCAACATAGGAGCATAAAAGATACCATAACTGCAATCACAGTTTCCTCCCAACCTTACACTTAACTAACCGGAAGGATCCACACCCAGCTACCTATAAATCCATTCACGCAATAGGCATCCCACCAAACTCAGCTTAACAAACGCAAGCAAATGGTAATGATGAAGAGATATCAACATCGCCACGCGGTTTATTCATATTATATGTAACTCTTATAGCAACAAAGTTGTCAAAACCTGATGATGGCCTCTATAGGCCGAAACACGTAGTTTTCTATTGCTAATAAACACCATGGTAGAGATCTGCATGGCAAGATAATGAAATGAACATTTGTTCCTTTAAAATCTCAGTGGTTTCAATACTTACACTTATGCATAACTTTAAAGGAACTCTGCATATTCCCCGAATAATGCATTTCTTTGTTACCTTTGAGTCTTAAAATAAATAGAAAACATTTATTCTTACAGTGTTAACAGGTTGGTTTTTATAACTGAAAAATATTTTCATTTCAGTGACGAAAGATCTGAATCCGTATGTAGTCCTAATCAGAGGAGCTTAATGTTCGTTTTCGTTCCTATCAGAGACGATGCCAGAAGACCCAACATAGAGAACATTTGTCCACAGACTAGTATACAGGCTGGTAATGAGCCCCAGCGGGGACTGGACACCAAGACAGATTGAATGATTGATTTGGAATTACTCTTAAAAGGGTTAAACAGAATCAGAAGACAAGAGAGCTGTCTTTGCTGGGGGATCTCTTCAGCTTTAGTGAAAAGTTTCTAACATACAACCACGGAAGTGGGTGTAATCTTTTGTCATATTTCCTGTTGTAATCCGTTGTACTGTGATACTTATATTCAAATCACTGAATTCGACATGCCTGCAGTCTTACACACAGCAAGACGCGAAGTTCCTGCAAAATCAACTTTTGCTGCTCCGGTTGATTGTCGGTAAGGTTGTAAGATTGTATTCGAATAATCTCTTCGAATCTCTGTCAGGTTACCGCTTATCCTGCGACTTTTCTCCGCCCAGACAGCGCCGTCAAATATAACACGACCACCTGCTTCCATATCCGTTCGTATATAGTAAACGTCAGAAGACATCGGTCAGCAGTTCTGCTTTGTGTTGGACAGACCTGCCTTAGACATTGTCTATTTTGCGAGATTGGAGTTTTTAACGGCGGTATTTTTGAAGCTTTCTTGTCTATCCAACTGGATTTTTTGTAAGACAAGTCTTCGATAATTGAAGGTAAAGAGTCCTGCTTTGTTGACCCCGACAGAAGGAGCCGTTATCCAGCACTGGACACCGGAATAAATATTAACCAAGCATATAGGCTGCTACCGTCAGATGTAATCTGCGGGACAAAAGAATAAAATGTTGCCAACACAAGTGACCCGAAACCGCAAGAAAACTAAATCTTCACTTCCTTACAGGCAGGGGTTCTTAAACTTTTGTGCCACGGACCCCCTTAAGAGTCTGCTGAGACCTAAGGACCCCTTCTCAGAAAAATGTATTTAAATGCATAAAATAGAGCGAGTGAGATTTGTTGACGTTAACGAAACGTTTTTGAATCTGGAGGACATAAATTACTTTGTTGCCACATTTTATTCTTGAATGAAAAGCTAATTTCATTTGGAGGTTATTGAAAATAGAGTGGTAATGTCTTTACTATCCAAGTCACGGACACCATAAAATATATTCATGGGCCCCAGGTTAAGAACCGCTGCCTTATCGGCAGGGCTAAATTTCCTGGAACGCATAGCGTAGAGCGTTATTAGATATATGATACAGAGAGGCAATTTTTTTCCAAGTTATAAGGGACGAGCGCACTCAAAGACACGGTGCAGAAAATTAAATAAATTCCACGGAACGACCAGAAAATAGCAAAATTAAACGCAACTGCCTGGTAAATTACTGACGTCACTGGTCAGCGAAATGAAAATGGAATAATTTATGGACTAGACTGGTTTATCGGAGTGACCACACAAGCCCTGTTGGCTGACTCCTTGTATTCTGTATACGTGGTATATGTTAATGTGATTAGGTTTATGAAAGAGGATGTAAACGCCAATATTCATGATATGGACGTGAGGATAATTTTATTGATAGTCTCAAAATGAGGACGAGAGAAATGAAAACACAGACGCTGTCGGTTTGTTTACATTATAGAAATGTTTATACCCAAATCATTAATTATAATTTTGGTGTCTTTATTCAGAGGACAGAGCTCCTTTCAAAATGGGTAGGTCTGCGTCAGTTCATTTGGAATCGAGGAGTTACGTTTCTGATAAGCAATGCTGTTGCCAAGACCAAGGCCTGAACGGGAAATTGGCATTAGGGGAAACGGGGTAGTTTTTAGCACCCATGAATGGCTAAATTGCCTGTTTCTTTACTAAGCTTCAAGTATTCGGCTTGAAAACATTATACAAGGTTTGTATATTTTTTAAAAAAAGTCACTCATTCGCTGTAATTTGGAAAACAAATTTTGGATCCGAATACCTTGACCTTTTCCAGCAGACTTGGATCCCTGGGTGTGGAAGCCAGATGTTACGTCTGTGTGCATAAACATAAAGAACGAAAAAGTAACTATATACGTCTGGTTTCAAAATTTGATATAATGTCGTGGATTCTTGAAATCTGCCACTGGCAAGTGATTATTTTATTACGTGTGAGATGAAAGATGTACGAGGGAATTAAATCAAGGATTGCCGTAGAAAAACAATAATCACAAGAAGAAGAATGTTTTCACCAGAAAATTGACCCTCAATTTAAGGGAGAGCTAGTAAAGTGTTTCGTTTCGAGCATAATTTTGTATTTGTGTTGATATTTTGACACTTCGGAAGGTAGATTAGAAACACAGTGCCTGAGAAGTTATGAAATGTGGCTCTGGAGAAGGATGGAGAAGATAAGTTGGTTGGATCACGTGAGGAATGGAAGTATTACAAAGAGTAAAGACTGGGAGGATACTCTACATACAATAAAACAGAGGAAGGCTAAATTGATTGGTCACATCTGGCGTAGGAACTGCTTTCTAAAACACGTTACTGAAGGAGAGATAGAGGGAAGGATAGAAGTGGCAGGACGACGATTAAGAAGATATAAGCAGCTACTGGATGATCTCAAGGAAACGAGAGAAAACTGGAAACTGAAGGAGGAGGCTCTATATTGCACTCTGTGGAGAACTTACGTTGAAAGATGCTGTGGTCCTACCGTAATACAGACTCGGAATGAATGAAACATTTATTTCCCTAAGGAAGCAGGAACTGAAGATGTGCTTTAGACAAGGAGGGACTGGGTGAATTCTATCAAAATATTTTATTAAGTTTCTTAAATATGGGACGCATTTTCTCCTTCAGAACCTATACTTTATGCAGTTTCGCTCCATTGATTCTAATTATGCACAGATTTCTTGGACAATTTCTCGTCTTCAGGCTTCGCTGCACACACACACACACACACACACACACACACACACACACACACACAAACACAAACACACACGCACCAAATTGCAACGTCTTGGTATGGTAACCACTGCTGCTTCACCACATCCCTATTCCGTTGCCATAGTAACATTCCCCCTGCTTGCGCTGTCTCACCTTCTTGTGCTATTTCTTCTTTTCCACCCTCTAATGCGCCATTTTGTTCTTTAGGGGAGGAACGTTAGTCTATATTTTTTTAGGGAGTCATGCCTTTGGGGAGACGGAATGTCCACGTCCTCTCTGGAAAATTTTACATCTGTGTTTTCTTCCCCTCTCTCTGGTCGCTTTGTTACAGTCTGAAATGCTGTGAGGTAGTATTTTCGTATCGCACAACCAAAAAATAGGCTACTTTGTGTGCCAAAATTATTCAGCGCTTCTGTTTTGTAGAGTGCATTAAAGATAAACTGAGGACGACCTCGACTCGGAAATGGATTTTTCAAACCCCTCACAGCCAAAGCGAAAACACAAAAGTTTATAGGCGGAAATTTAACTAAACTTATATTCAGTTTTTTTTTAAGAAAAAGCTTTTAACCGTTAATATAACATTATTTCCATATATACTGTGCAGTTACTGACATGTTTACACCATATTGAGTGATCAACTTCAGGTCATAAATGTTGTCAGTAAATATGTAGAGTAGCTGCTACTAGGGAAATTGGACTGGAAGTAAGTGCTGATAAAACTAAGTGCATGGTCATGTCTCGAGATCAGAATGCAGGACGAATTCACAGTGTGAGGATTGATAATAGTACCTTCGAGATGGTGGAAGAGTTTAAGTATTTAGGAACAACTTTAACAAATAAAAACTCTATTGTGGAAGAAATTAAGAGCAGACTGAGGTCAGAAAGTGCTTGCTATCATTCGGTGCAGAGCCTTTTGTCTTCCAGGTTGCTATCCAAAAATTTAAAGATCAAGATATGTAGAATTATAATTTTGCCTGTTGTTTTGTATGGATGTGAAACTTGGTCGCTGACATTGCGGGAGTAAAGGAAGTTGAGGGTGTTTGAGAACAAGGTGTTGAGGAGAATATTTGGACCTAGGAGGGATGAGGTAACGGGGGAATGAAGGAGATTGCATAACGAGGAGCTAAATGATTTGTACTCCTCACCCAATATTGTGCGGGTGATAAAATCGAGAAGAATGAGGTGTGCTGGGCATGTGGCGCGTATGGGTGAGGAGAGGGGGGTG
>Ga0123354_10015135_pt1 | contig 12030 bp, 12 predicted proteins | sample TergutLab28metaG_2_FD_97872 | JGI IMG/M metagenome (GOLD analysis project Ga0123354, IMG submission 97872) | Labiotermes labralis P4 segment gut microbial communities from Petit-Saut dam, French Guiana - Lab288 P4 | ecosystem: Host-associated > Arthropoda: Insects > Digestive system > Gut ... | reverse complement strand
TGGGGAGCCTGTGGTGGTGTGGGGGGGGGGGGGGGTAGATAAACCTGCATTTCCTGGCAGATGCTTTCATTTGCACTCAACTGCTGATGTAAAGAGGGACACAATCAGATGTATGTAATTGCAAGGTACTTTCTATGTGCTCACATAAACCTAGCCAGAAGATGAGGCATATCACAAATGCAAAGTATCCCCTGACCCACATCACTTGACGTTAATTGTGGGGTATTGTAAAGAGCTGTGTTTATGCCAAGCAGCAGCTAACACTGAAGCCCGAACGGTAACCCGACAAGGAAAATAAATGTGTCAATGTTATGTGTTAACACAACAATGATGCTTTAGCTTCAAGATAAATTTCACACCAAGTGGTCAACAAATGTAACATTTTATGTTCACCCATGATTGGTGTGTAAATTTTAAGGGACACGCCACATATACAACTTTTCAAGTGCTGGAAATAGTATTTATATAGCACTGATAGTCGTGTATCAGTGCTTAAGTCACTACTATGGAATACTGCAGATAAACCAAATGTACAGCCTATACACAAATTTCACCAAGCTCTTCCCAATAGCTTGTACTTACCAGTGCATCCTGCCTAATATGACCTATAGCAGCATCTAACAAAAAATAATCCAGAAACTAAATCTGGAAAACTGTGTACATTCTGGAATGCAAATACCCTTGTAGACACATACAATGCTAATATAAGACTCCCTATTTCCAAGCAGCAGCAAGTCGAGATGTAAAACCGATTATTTTGGGCCATGACAAATTTCCTTTGAATCTGTGCTAGCTCAAAATGTATGTGTATGTGTGTGTGTGTGTGTGTGTGTGTGTGTGTGTGTGTGTGTGTGTGTGTGTGTGTGTGTGTGTGTGTGTGTGTGCGCGAGCACGCACATGCGCATGTGCATGTGAGGGGGGGAGAGAGAGAGAGAGAGAGAAATTACAAGATATTCATACACAATTAGGGTGCCATTCTGAAGACACTACTTTCTGTACTTCTTTATGAAAATAAAACCAATAAGCGTATAAAATCACATACAAAACTAACACTGTCTTATATTAAGGCTTCTTATGAAATAGTACGATACAAACAAAATCAACGAAGGAATTACCACAGACCACTTAACACCTTGACCCTGCTTTGGAAGAATAGAAGGTACAATCAGCAGGTATGGAGACGGAATTCACATACCAGGCAAATCAAACTGAGCACAGACATTACTGTCTTAAGTCCACAAATTACTTCTTGCTGTCGCATGTTTAACGTTCGTGCTTTGGCTGCTATCTTTCATGCTGAATGTCAATTTCACAATACTCACGAGCACATAAGATAGGAGCATTCAGTAACAAGATCTAAAAGGACACTAAACCTTATCAATTGATACAATTAGTATTTTTAGATGCAACAGTAGGCTGGACATGAGTTTCTAGGTGTCTACCAAAAGTGCACAAAAGACAGATGCCCTTCAAGCAGATGACATGATAAATCAGTAGTTGAAAAATGTGATTTAGTTTGATATTCCAGACGACTGTCCACGTGTGTAAGAGCTGCAGTGGTAGGCATTTTTATGGCTCATGCCAAGCCACATAAACTGAAAATCTCGGAACACCAAACTTGCCCATGTAACTGCATCAAAAACAAAAGTGAATGTGACACACACAATTTGCTTCAATGTCCACACACAAATGAAAATTCCACAAAATATATTAAAAGAACAACACATGCACTTCAGTTTTATAGATGTAAGCTTATTGTATAATGGTTACCAACACTTTCTGGCCATCTTCAGGTTGGTGAGAACAAGGAAAAAAAAATACAATTACAATTCACAGCTTCATTAATTCAGCTGTGAATTTAACCAAAAACTTCATGGTTTTAAGCTGTGGAGTGATTTGGGTACACTTTCGTTATATTTGTATGCTTCCTGTTCTCACCACCCTGTGGCCATGAGTGGCTACACATGACTGTGACCACTAGGCAACAAAATTACATCCATAAAACCAAAGTGCATATGTTGGTCTTTTAATATACTTTATCTATCTAATTAATGCATGGAATATGGAACACATCAAACAGACAAAAAATTCCCCAACATTCTACAGTCTCGTGTGAACTATCTGCACCACATTCCGCAACAATAAGAACCTAGGCACTCTGCCATGACCGCCTCTGTGGTCTAGTGGTCAGAGTTTCTGGCTACATATACAGAGGTCCCAGGTTCGATCCCCGGCGCTACCAGATTTTCTGAGTAGTATTGGGTCTGGAACGGGCTCCACTCAGCCTCGTGAGGTCAATTGAGGAGCTACTTGAATGAAAAAAGTAGCGGCTCCAGGTCTAGAAAACAGAGATTAACGGCTGTGGGGACCCGCTGCGCTGACCATGTGACACCCCTCTATCCCCAAAAGTTGGCACTAACTTCGCCGACCGGCGGCGGCCGCTCTGTCGGTATAGTTCGCGTGCGGACTAAGGCCACGGAGTTTTAGTTTAGGCACTCTGCCATACAACACATTTCTGAACAACATATGACTTTCATCAATAAATATCAAACATTTCTCTAAATAGAATTTACCAATTGGCATTGCTGATGGTTATAAATTTCGTTCTCCACACTGTACTAACTGAAGTTTTACATATAGTTTCAATGAAAGTCAGTCTTCAAAGGGTTTAACAACATATTCAGATATGAATATCAAAATAGCCAGCAGTCATCACAAATAAATCATGTAAAGTGTACCAAAAAAAAAAAAAAAAAAACAAGAATGAGGATTGCTGAGCACCATAAAAATGCTCCACAACTGCAGCATAGTCTGCTTTCATTTCCCTTCAACATATATCTCCCTTATAACTGTTTTTCACCGGTCTGTTTTAATTTAACCTCATATTTCTCATGACTGTTGCATGACTCCTGATATTTTCTTAGACCTCAAGAGATATTTCGCAACTAAGACCCAAAGCAATACACTTAAGCTTCTAGACACATTCCAACTTCCTGCCTACCAATTCTACAAGTTTTCTCTACCAGTCTACATTCGGGAAATAACAATAAAGAGCCTCCCGTTCCACAAAAATGCTTGCTGTTCTTGTACACCTAACATTTCAATCAAGGCTGAAGACCTCACACTTCATGTCCTGGAGCTTCTCTTGCAGAAAAGCAATATTGGGAAGAACTTGGGTACAGCATGAATGTATGTAATATGAAAAGTCACCTACCTTTCGTTCGCTGAATCCTGACCGGCACCATCTTCGGATTTTGCTACCTCGAGGGCCTTGACAACTGTAGTCTTTGAAGTAGTCTTCTGTCCAGACATGCCAGCTGGAGGTCCTTTCACTAGAACCATTTTTAGTTTTGGTTTCTTCTCCTTATTCTGAAATTACACAATCAATTTTATGTCATGTTATCATGATCACAACATATCCTTCACATAAAAGTGAAATTCCATGCCCTAATTTTTTTCCTCTCAGATAAATCTTTTTAAACTGTGTTGAGAGGGACACAAAACCTGAACAAGTCTATTGTACTTACAACAGATGTTTTCTTTGGCGATGGAGTCTTTGAAACCTTATTTTGTGTTTCAGATGTGCTTGGCTGAACTGCATCATCATTAATTTCAGAGTCCAGCGAAGGAGACTCAAACATCTGAAACACAAAGTGTAGTACAGCAAACATGCGAGATCTTAAGTTCTCACAGCAGTGCTGATGAAGACTCAGGCTCTAAGGAATGTGATGCCACGTCACTGAGCTCAACCATGATGACGAAGGAACTACGATCCTTTTAAAACATCATAAGCTACCCACTCACAGACACAGAGTCACATCCCAGAAGACCTGAATCTACCATGAACATATTCACTGTTACACACAGCATATCCTGTGAGTTCACTAGCTAATGTAAGACTGAAACAATCAAATCACCAACTACATTACATTTTGCAAGTTATGGAAAGACACAAAATTCACAAGACACATCTTCTGTCATTACCTCAACCCCTTTATCGTCATCCTCATCCCCTTCTTCCACTTGCAATTCTCGTAGCTTCTTATCAGCCTCCAGACAACTGATAACAAGATCATGCCAAGCTATCAATGTTGATGCACACTGGTAACACATCTGCTGAGGTAAACTGTCAGTCTCTGCCACCTGGAGGAAAACCACTTCCTTTACTTTACAACACAACAGCAAATCCTACACTCAGTATTTACCCAGGAACTGAATACCAATTCCATCTCCAATTCCACTTTGAATTACAGCATAGCTTTAAATGGAATAAAGTTCAGTACAGTAGATTTGCTTCAGTCTGGCACCCGATACTTCAGCGTTGCTGCTCGGCATTTGAGGAAATAGTCCTAAGAACAAAGTTTCGCTGTCAGTAAATTCAGGTGTGAATAAAAATTCCATCATTTTATCTAATGTTACCTGGACTTCACTCAGCCCATCAAGCCAGCAAAATGACTTCAGAAGATCTACAGATAAGTAACAAGGCACTGCCAGAAACATGTAACTTTAATGATTCCTCACAGGCATGATAAACTTAGGAGACTTGAAAGATGAAAAGGCCAAAGACAGGCTTCATACAACACTGGTTTGGCAATTATTTATGATTTTAAAAAAAAAGGACCAATTACAATTGTTCATTGCATGCAGTGAAACTTTTCAAGCAACAGACACTGAAAGACCCTAAATTAGTGCAACTGGATGTGCTAAGTTATTCACTTACAGCAATGTGATCCACAGGAAAACCCATAATTGGGCCTATGATAATTGCAAAAGCTAAGTCTGTATGATAAAATGAAAATAACTGACAAGTACACATTCTATAAGGGCTGGTTACAAAATTTTGAACAATGAGCAGCTGTGAGAGATACCCACATGGCATACTCCTCGTTAGTTTCGCAGCCCAAGCATAGGAGCAGTAATAACAAATCACCTGCAAGAACTTAGATTATCAGCCTTATGGCCTGACAATCTCAAATACTTGATGATGCAGCACCTTTCCATTCAAACGATTGCCAGACTAAAGGAATTCAACTGTAATATACAGGATGGGTATGTCTACACTATGACACAATGCTAATTTACATTACCGAAGTACACTACACTATACACACACACAAAATATAGAAACCCTGTACAACTTATCACCCCAACACAGCCATGTGTTCATACATACACCTCAGTAACACATCTGCACTCCAATCACTACACACTTTCATCCACACACTACACAGACTGTGATACAGACTTCATGCAGGTCACTTCAGTTCTCTTCTGTACACTGACCAGCAAATCTTTCTAAATACAGGAAATGAAAGCACTTCCAATTTCTAATGCAAAATGTTACTGATGTAATGAAAAAAATGGTAGATGTAGAATAAACAATGAGTTATCTAATTGGTAACTGCTCAAAAAAATCCCACTTCTCGCACAACTAAAACAGTATCCGTGAAGCCAGGCACAGCACTTGTACGTGAGGGACACAGTATCTGAATCTGGATGGGGTTCTCAACATATAGTGCAGCAAGAAAATAGCACATTTGAAACATAAAAAAGACAATACATGGGCCAATATTTATTAAACGTTTCCATTAAAACAACCCCCAAGGGGCACCTCCCATAAATCCAACCCCTCATCTGTACTTCGGGGTTATGTGGCTTCATACTCTACCCTGGGTCATGGGGAAGGTGGCAACAGGTGTGGATGTAGACCCTAAAGAGGGTTACTATGACACACAATGGCTAACAGGGCTCTGGTCGACCCAAGCCTAGGTGGAAGGTATCATGCTGAAGGCTGCATGGCACTGAGGTAGTGATTGCAGTGTCATAAATGATCCCCTTGGGGAACCAGGCAGCACCCCACTGTATGGCCTTTCGTCCGCATGGGGCTCCGTGGATGGTGACCGCATGTTTTTCCCATTTTTTGCAGGAGGGCTCTTTACTTGGGGACTCCGGCAGATATAATTGAATGAATAAGTCATTGGCTCTTCAGATGAAGCATCTCCCTCCACAGGGACCCTGTTGGGAAACATGGAGAGGGACTCATTTACCAGGGACTTTGAGGGAGAGGTGAATTATTAAGGAACGTGTAGAAGAAAGCACTGGAGAAAGGTGTCTCTCTCTGTAGGGGCCTGATGGGGAACCTGGGGGGAGTCCGTCTACTGGGAAATTTAAGAGACAATTGGGGGCCTCCCAAGGGGGAGTATCTCTGTGGCAGCTGTTAGGGTAACCTAGCATGAGGGGCTCATTTTCTGGGGACTGGGAAGGATATGGGGAGGAGGGCTCAGGGGACAGACATCACTCTCCGGTGAGGGCACCGCTCGGGAATATGCAGGCAGCTCGTCTACCAGGGACTTGGGAAGGCTCTGGAGATGGGCACCTTTCTCCACAGGGGCCCTTGTAAGAATCATAGGGGACTGCTCACCAGAAACTCTAAAATATAGTTGAAAGGAAGCTCTGGAAATGAGTTATCTCTCTCCATGGGCGTTCTGTGATGGGAACTTGGAGGGGGGGGGGCTCCTTTACTGGGCACCCTGAAGTTTATGTAGAAGAAGGCTCTGATGACAGGCATCTTTCCATAGAGGCGTCACTGGGGAACCTGGAAGGGGGCTTCATTTACTGGGGACTTTAAGAGATGGTTCAGATGGGTCTCTCTCCATAGGGGCCCCATTTGGGGACCTGGGGAGGGGGGTATATCCACCCAGAACTTTGAGAGTTCCCTAAAGGAGGGCTCTGGCTATGCAGCATCTCTCTCTATGGGAGCTCTGTTAGGGCAACCTGAAAGGTGGGCTCCTTTACGGAAGGCCCTGAAGGTTATGAAAGGCAGGCTCTGGGGATGGGCATCTCTCTTCATGGCGGATCAGTTGGGCAACCTGGAGTGGACTCATCTACTAAGGACTTTGAGATATGGTTGAAAGGGGGCTCTGAAGGTGGAGCGACTCCCTCTGTGGGAACTCTGTGAAAGGAACCTGGAGTGTGGGCTCCCTTGCTGGTGGCCCTGAAAAATATGTAGAAAAGACTCTGGAGACAGGCATCTTTTTCAACAGTGGCCCTGTTTGGGGAACCTGGAGGAAAGCTTGTCTACCGGGAACTTTTTGAGAGATGGATGGAGGAGGCTCTAGGGATGGTGTCTCTCTCTCTCTCTCTCTGAAGAGGCTCCATGGAGGGGGCCTTGGGGGGAGTTCCTTCACTGAGGACCCTGGAAGATGTGTTAAGAAAGGCTCCGGATATGGGCATCTCTCTCCATCGGGACCCCTTTACAACCAAAGAGAACCTGGAATCTGGAGGGGGGCTCATATACCGGAGACTTTGAAAGATGAATGACGGAGGGCTCTACAAATGGGGCATCTCTCTGCGAGGGATTCCATGAAGGGGAACTTGAATGAGGCTCCTTTACTGGGGATCCCAAAATATATGTTATGCAAGGCTCGGAAATAGGCATCTGCTTCCATAGGGGCCCCGCTTTTCGGGAACATGGAAGGGCGTTTCTTTCTTAGGGCCTTCTTACTTAGAGGAATTTTTACGAGGTTTTCGATAGATATGCAAAATGCCCTGTAAACAGGTATCTCTCTCCATAGGGGCCCTGTTGGGGAACCTGAACAGGGTTCTTTTACTGGGACTTTTGAGAAAAAAGGAAAAGTGTATCTGGGTTCCCTTCTTGGACCCATAAGACATTAAGGTGTTTTGTCTGGGGGCCATCTGGAACTTTAATAAAGGAACGGGGCTCTCCTGAATTGATATTAGATTATGGGGCACAAAGGCCTGTCTATAAGGCCTAGGTGCATTGGGACCATACAGGCTCAAACCCTACGTTAATCAATCAACCCCTAAGGGACACAGTGCACTTATTACAGCACCTACACAAATTTGCAGGAGCATCACCATACACTGAGTGCCACAAAAGAGTAACAACATTGAAACATGACACGACATAAAGTATAACACACAGTAACACAATAAAATGTTTACTGAACATTTCTGTTGAAATAATGACTGCAGGACATAGTACAATTATTACAGCAACCATTTACATTCTAGGAAACACCTGAGAACTTTGTTTGAATGACAAAATTAAATTCTGCCACCACACACAATTACTTATTACAAATCACGTCAAGCTGGCAACATTCCCAACTTGGCACACAGAAAGAAGACCAGTGACACCAAGGTGGAGGGGAGAGGGTAACTGCACTTTTTAACTCCATTTATGTGGCTGTGGCAACAGGTGCCCTGTCATGTGTTCCAATCTAGTCTCACACGTTTCATTCACTCTAACAAATGTCTCATTACTTCCAGGCAGTACTTGCTGACAGCCCTTCATTCTTACTAACCAATGTTTCAGCACCTCTGGGCAACACTTGGTGACACTGCATACTTGTGTGATGTATCCCTTACAGACAATTCTTGCAACTGTTTCCACAATCCTCTGAAGGCATCCAGCTGTCTCAGATTTTTCCAAATCACACAAATCATGAAGCAAAACTAGGCCAAGTTTTCCTTTTACCCAAGGCTGTGGTAATTATGGAATTTACCACCTGGTTCTTCGCATTTAGTTTATTTGCCATCATTATACCTGTCACTTTGTCTTTTATGAGTAAACTGTGCACTATCTCAATGAAATGTATAAATGGGAGACTTGTAACAGGAACACTTTTATATTACCTGTGGAGAACTGAGCAGTTACACTAACCAAACCCACACACATTCAGACTGGCCTCAGCATACAGTTTCAAGGTGTACAAGATTTTACTCAGACCAAGGTATCATCTGCACGTACCCCATATCTGGCAAATGGTGAGAACTAAACAAAATTGTAAATAATCACAAACACAATTTGTCATGTTGAACAAAGCATCAAGATGTTTCACACACTACTCAGACCAGCATATGGCCTGCACAAACCATCTTCCACACTTACTGAGATGTCTACCCATAACAAATCATTAAAACAATGTATGGGACTCTATATACTGATCAAGGGAAGTCTTTGTAGTGGAATAATGATAAATAATCTGTACTATGTAATTCACCTTGCACACCAATGCCTGAAACATCACAATGTTTTGAGGTGGAATTAGAGCTGAACTGCAACACCCTGCCAAATGTAATACTTGCGCAACAGTCCGCATACTCAGAACATAAAATGTTATGCAGCAGCAAAACATAAGATATGCACCTACTGAAAAGAGCAGTAAAAGTGCACACGCACCCAACATCTGGTCAGTCAATTTAGACATAAAATTAATGGAGACTTGTAACAGAAAAAAGAAAAGGAAAAACTACAAAGAGGATAAAAGTGACAATTTGTTCTTCAGGCAAGAACAACATTTGTTAACAATACCACCTCTACTTAATACCAAGCCCTAAACATCACACATAATGTTGGATTTGAGGTTCTCACAGCAATGCCACTGAAGATTAACCTTTTGAGGCCTAATGTCAACTACAGTGGTCATAGCTCACCGCTAACCTCTAAAGTTGCATTTTATATATTAATTCAACCATTACAGGTACTGAATATTTTAAACATGGTATATACTCTCCATTTTTTTCTCTTCAAAATACAGTTTGTTTCATAATTCTAACGTATTTGGTTCCTGTATTATTCACATTTTATATACAGTGTGTGCTAAAAAATTAAAAAAATAATTCCGGCGCCAAAAGGTTAAACAAGTCTTCCGGAATGTTACAGGGAGATTAGATGAGTGGCTCCCAACATATTGAATGGGTCATACTGATATTCATGGTCAGTGTCAAGCAAAGACACGGTCAAACTCCACCACCTGACCCAGAACATCAAGGCACTATGACCCTTCAGAACAATGGCCACTGATCACACAATATTACATTGCAGAAGACTGAAACTTTCCAACGTATCATGTCATTCTAATCTAAAGCACACCACCATTATCTGCCCTGTCATAGCACAAACATTTTAAGTATAACTAAGTGCACATTACCTTGATGGGAAGGTGTTTTTGAATCTTCATGCCAAGTTCATGCTCCAAACCTTCTCCATCAAAAATTGGTATTAGATACTCATTTACACTGGCACACACACGGCACAACTGGCCAGTGTCAACCTTTTGCCTCCATTCACTTTCTTCTGGATTGTAATATTCTTCACCTCCTGTCACCGATGATTCCATTGTTCCTGACGTACCAGCTTCAGTTTACCTAATGTTAAACCAAAATAAAAACATCACATCAAATGCAAACTAAAGCATTATGATAATGATATATTACACTTAGGGTTACTGTGTCAATGGACTTCACCTGCAGTCAGAGAGTTCAGAAACTGATCTGTTTTGGTTTGTGGTTAAAAGGAATCATTCAATTCCATGACAAATGTACTCATTTTAACAGACACAAACCACCCAGCAAGCTTTGCCATGGCTCGGGCAGTTAGCTGCCACTCTCTCACTTCAGACGACTAAGTTCCAACCCAGGGTATTTATGTTGCATTTGTGGTAAACAAACTGGCAATGAACAGGTTCTCCCCAAGTCCTTCACTCTGATGTATGTATCATTCCACCAATGCTCCACATTCACTTGCTCATTCATTCATACACAACCAGTGCTAAATACTCTTTGCAGCCACCCGCATCATTAAGCCTCATATTATCAGAAACAACTGAGTTGGTATAACTGCTGCACCCCCACTTTTCCCCTTCACTGAAGAGAAAATCAGCCTCTCTCCTGAACGCCATATTCTGCTTGAAGAGTAGATGACAGTAGCAGTCCAGAAACCCAGTAAGCCCACGTACATGCAAAATACAACTAAAATTCATCAAACACAACTCTATTTCAAAAAGAATATCACTTATACAGCTACATTTCGATTCACACTGAATCATCATCGGGTATTTGTACAAAACCTTTAAAATACAGCAGCTTTTCAAGTTCTTTATACTAGACTTCATTGAGATCTCATTAACCCTTTGAAAAACATTAAATCTCTGACATTCTGTAGCACATGCAAATTTTTTTTTCCTTTTTTATTTTTTTACATTCTCTTCCAATTGTGTCGGGATGAAAATTTACCACCACCGCCACCACCATTATTAAAAACTAAGGTCCTTAATGTGAGAAATTCAGTCCCTGCACATGAATATGTAAACTGAATAAGTGAACAGGTATTAATACTTGAAAACCGTGTCCTATAGAAAAAATTTTTTTGAAAACCTCTTTATACGCAGTAAAATGTGTACATCTCTTTTCCTCTTATAATGGTTGTGTGTTTGGTAATAAACACCATTTCTATTTGTTGTTTATTTTGCAAGATGTGCAATGAACACCGTGCTTCTGTTACATCCAGGATAATTATCATCCTTTACCCTATAGCAAACACATCAGGAGGATACAACATGTAACAAACAAAATAAACACTGGTGATATTTGGTTACAAATCAGTCAAAGAGCTGACAATATTATGTTCATGTTAGAAACTTTTACTGTTATCATACACATAACTGATGTCCTAAACGGGGATCAGTAACATCTCCAGAACAGTCTAGTTACACATCATATTCTAGTGTCCTTGAACAATAAACACCCTTGAGTTTTGGCTGCACCGCGCAACTTTGCAATTGTATTTAACTGTTTGGTGTCTGAATTCAATACCCACAGTGATTCGCTGAAGACCCAAATTTACATGGATGCCACATTACATGGCTGCATGACAAAAGGGGGATATTATAAAACATTCGGCCTTTTGACCATCACACTGCGTATTACACATGTGTAACATTCTGCATTTGAGCATCATACTGTGCATTACCTACACATTACATTAGTGGTCTGTGCATTACAATGTGCACTGCTTATGCATTAACAATCAGTGTTTGGACATCACACAGTACATCACCTATACATAATGATTAGAGTTTTAAGCATCACATGTACTGCATGTATATACAGGGTGTCCCAGAAGGAATGTGCCAGACTTCGGGAGGGTGTTCCTTATGTTAAAGTATACCGATATAACCCAAAACACCTATGTCCAAAGTTGAACGGTTACGGAGATAATGGCCA
>Ga0123354_10015134_pt1 | contig 12031 bp, 9 predicted proteins | sample TergutLab28metaG_2_FD_97872 | JGI IMG/M metagenome (GOLD analysis project Ga0123354, IMG submission 97872) | Labiotermes labralis P4 segment gut microbial communities from Petit-Saut dam, French Guiana - Lab288 P4 | ecosystem: Host-associated > Arthropoda: Insects > Digestive system > Gut ... | reverse complement strand
TATCTCCGTAACCATTGAACTTTGGATATAGGTGTTTTGGGTTATATCGGTATAGTTTGACCTAAGGAACACTCTCCCGAAGTTAGGTCCTTTCCTCCTGGGACACCTGTATATATATATATAAATTCTCTGATACGATAATTTTCCACCCCCTATGTGCCTGTTTTGTTAATTTCGTGGTGTTGTCAGAGTTCCCCACCATGTGCCCGGTGTGTGCCGCACATCACGGCGGCTCCCGTGTAATATGCACAAACACATTCGCTTACCGAAAGGTCGAACACATTGCAACAGAATTTCTAACCCCCGTTCTTGAAGAATTTTCGTTGCGAAAATATTTCCTCCAATTCCTTGCATAAATATTTTTTTTTCCGCACCACGAAGCGGACGGCTCGACAGGTCGAAACTGTCTGTTGCACTCATTTATCGTGCAGTTGTGGCGCCTACATTATTGCCGCAAAGACCGACGCACTGTTCAAACCCTATATGCGAGTTACACACCTATTTTAGGTAGCCTACTTACGTTACTTGTCTTCTGTGATGTGACGCAGTGTAGTTTGGTAGAAACGAACGTTTAGGGTGAACGTGCAGCCACCATCTATAGGTTTGATTGATTAATGTCTTTTACCGAACTGCATGGAGTCACATTCCAGATGAACGGCCGTAAGAATCAAATTTATTTCACGTACATGTTTGTTTCTGTCTTACCAAATACCGTCTGCCGCCATCCTCAGAATAATGGAGTTCCTCTTTCCTTGTATCTCAAAATACATGCGGTCCGTGGCATATACCTCCTACCTATTGCATTTTTCATCTACATCTGGAGATGAAACCGCGTTAAGTACACAGGAAGATTAAGCCGCGTTAAATATGCAGGAAGATTAAGCCGCGTTAAGTACACAGGAAGATTAAGCCGCGTTAAATATACAGGAAGATTAAGCCGCGTTAAGTACACAGGAAGATTAAGCCGCGTTAAATATACAGGAAGATTAAGCCGCGTTAAGTACACAGGAAGATTAAGCTGCGTTAAGTACACAGGAAGACTAAGCCGCGTTACGCACGCATGGGGATTACGCCGCGTTAAGTACGCATGAAATTAAGCCGTGTTATTACGCATGGAGATTAAGCCGCGTTACGTACACAGGAAGATTAAGCCTCGTTAAGTACGCATGGCGATTAAGCCGCGTTACGTACACAGGAAGATTAAGCCTCGTTAAGTACGCATGGCGATTAAGCCGCATTACGTACACAGGAAGATTAAGCCTCGTTGCGTACGCATGCAGATAGATGTAGCTGCACATTCCACACGACTGCCACGCGTTACTTATTGATTCCAAAATAAAGCCGTCATGCTTTGGCTGACATCATTCGTGCTTATCTTATCTTGCTGCGAAATATCGTCAGTCTAAAATTTAACAAAGAACATCTAACAATGAGAACAAAGTGGGATTTGCCAGGGATTTTAACTGTATCGTCGGGGAAGCGAGCATGGCGATCGGCCGGGCATCCGAGGCGGAGGGGAACAGCTTACGATACATGGCACTTCAGGAAAATTTGTCAGTAGTACTGGCTGTAATAAATTGTGAACGTCACAATGGTCTGTATTCTCTGCCTTGTCCCTTGCTGACGTCCGAAACATGCCGTCCTTCGTCAACTACGTCTTCATCACGTCGAGTTTTAGTACGTACATTGACACCACAGTGTTACTGATCAAGGCCCCGTAATATAAACTGGGTTAACAAAATATCCACGCGCTATTCCACGGCGCCTCTAGTTACAATTTCCACAAATAATCTTTTTTACACACATGAAAGTCTTATTTAACCTGTTTTTTTTTTAATTTTACATATATCTGACGTTTATACGCAGTGCGGTCCAAACATTTTAAGACTGATTTTTTTTTTAAATGAAGACACATACCTCTTTTTTAATCAAAATAAGCTCTACTGGCATATATACAATTTCTGAAAAGCTGCCGCAATTTCCTCTTTTAGGACCTTCTTTAATTCATCAGTTACGGCTTCTTGGATCTCAGCAACATCCGCAAAGTGGAGCCCTTTTTTACTTCATTTTCAACTTGGGGAACACAAAATAGTCTGGCGGAGATAAATCTGGAGAGTACGGGGTGTGATAAAGGGTTGTAACATTTTTTTGGCTCAAAAACTGGCAAACACTTGCAGCTTTGTGGGCGGGCGCATTATCGTGCAACAGGAAGAAATCTCGACAGCAGAACGCAGCTGGAAGAACCCGTCGAATACGCTTCAGGAGGCGATCCATTACTGCTTTATAAAATTCTGCATTTGCTGTTTTTCCCTCTGGTACGAATTCTTTGTGCACTGCGCCTTGAGAGTCGAAAAAAATTGTCAACATGCTCTTGATGCGGGACCTTTGGAATTTCAATTTCTTCGGCCGAGGGGAAGTCTCACCAACCCATTCAGAACTCTGTCGCTTTATTTCGGGGTCAAAAGCAAAACACCAGGTCTCATCTTGCGTAATAATTTTGTTAAAAAAAATTTTGTCCGCATCGGCCATAGCGATAATGTCTTGGCAAGATGTGACTCTATCTTCTCTTTGCTCAGGTGACAACAAGCGTGGAACAAAACGCGCACACAACTTTCTCTTTCCCAAATCCTCTTTCAGAATCCGAAGAACTGCAGTCTTGGGGATGTTCAAAGATTCTGCTATCATTCTTGATGCGATTCGACGGTCATTTTTTGACCAAATCAGCAACAGCAGCAATGTTTACCTCAGTTCGAGTCGATTTTGCACGGCCACCTCTCTCGTCATCTACCAGCTCGCTTCCGTCTCCAAATCGAGAATACCACCTAAAAACGTTTGATCGGTTCAGCCTCACTCCCATAAGCTTTGCACCAACACCAGTGTTTCTGTGGCAGACAGACAGGCTTTGAAACAAAATTTTATGGCAACTCTCTGTTCATTTCCGCCATCCAAGACGTATAAAGAAAACTGACTTTACAAGCCAAGTTATAAATCGTACACTGTCGAAGATAAACAAACGAAACTCGGTGTGTGAACGGATGTTGATTGATGGTACTTAATGGGTTGGCCGATAGATCGCTCTAATTCTGTTATTTAAACAAAAATCAGTCCTAAAACTTATGGATCGCACTGTGTATACACAAATGAACACAGTCACCGGACAGGACACTACCAATCCAACGATTTTTATATAGTTTCATATAAATTTTGTATTGTAAAACTTTTGCTAAGTCAAATAGGATGCCACATAACAAGCACAATTTGCACTATATCAAACCTTATTTTACAGTTTTGTGACGGTAGCCTGATGATGGTCTGTTGCAACCGCAGCACGCAGTCACTCCCGCGTAAAAAGTGCGGTTGTGTTTGACGGGACTATAACGACTTGTGTTAACTGAACCATTTGCATAAACGTGTATTACGGGTCCACGACATCACAAGTTCAATAAATGTTTATTGCCATAAATTAGACAAAGTTCTTAACAGCCACCCTGGTATGTTATCGGATAGGAAGACCCAACGCCAACGGAAGCACAAGTATCTCATTCACTCACGACGAAGCGGATTATATAGGGAGGGCCCTAATTATTAAGGAGGCGTCTCAAGTTTATGCAGCTCTCGTCGCAATAATAAATCCACAACTAAACCCGTTTAACGCAAACCGACACCGGAAAAAATGTTTTCGTTAGTGACGAGGCGTGGTATTGTTCAGGAAAGCGACAATGCCAGAACCGTGAAGTTAACAAATGTGCCAAATGGTTGCATCGCCGCCCGTATGTAAGAATTTAGCTCCCGCTCAATGGATTGTCATGTGACTGAATTAATTTACAAATACTTCTTATAATAAAACGAACTAGATGTACTAATTTCTCAAATTTATTTTTGGAATACAACTCTACATGTTTCGGACAGTTCCTCTGTCCATCATCAGGAGTTTTTCACTGTACACGCAGCAATGATATATGTCATACAGGTTTGCTGATAGCTTGCGAGCAGGATCAGGACGGAACCCATTTCTCAAATTTATTTTTGGAATAAAACTCTACATGTTTCGGACAGTTCCTCTGTCCATCATCAGTTTTTCACTGTACACACAGCAGTGGTATATGTCATACAGGTCTGCTGGCAGCTTGCGAGCAGGATCGGGACGGAACCCATTTCTCAAATTTATTCTTGGAATAAAACTCTACATGTTTCGGACAGTTCCGCTGTCCATTATCAGGAGTCTAGCACTGTACACACAGCAACGGTATATGTCATACAGGTTTGCTGACAGCTTGCGAGCAGGATCAGGACGGAACCAGTTCCGTCCTGATCCTGCTCGCAAGCTGTCAGCAAACCTGTATGACATATACCATTGCTGTGTGTACAGTGAAAAACACCTGATGATGGACAGAGGAACTGTCCGAAACATGTAGAGTTTCATTCCAAACATAAATTAGAGAAATCAGTACATCTAGTTGGTTTTATAAGAATTTATCACGATGCACGGTCACCTGAACGTCAAATACTTTACAAACACCTGAAACTAGACAGGCGTTTGAATTTTCAACAAAATTAGCAGGAGCTGTTTTTTTTGGCACCAAGTTCTTCGGTTTCGTTTTTGAATATCAACATAGCTCTTCACCAGATTTTCATGAAATTTCTTATTTTTACAGCAATCTAAAGCACAGGACAGGCCGGCATTTCTGCAGTGAATGCACCCAGCTGCCACTCGTTGCGCAAGTTCCCCTAACCTGTTCATTTTTAAAGGCTGTGGTTTGCAATGAAGACAACTGCAGGACACAGGCACATGTGTTACGGAAATAAACACTGAACAATGTACTGAATATTATTAATAACACAAAGGAACGATGTAATAACACACATTTATGCATAATATTTTGTAAATAAGTGTTCCCGTTACAGGCCCGGTGTGGCCCAGAGGGTGGGTAGAGGTATAGCTCTACTCTTCCATGACTGCGGCACTAGAAGGGGGTCAGTGGTCAGCAGCACGCCCCGACCGCACTTTACCCACGGGAAAGACCCAATACCCATTTTATAGGAGGCTGGGTGGGCCCCAGGGCCGGTCTCTACGGGCGGAAAATCTCGTCCCCACCAGGATTCGATCCCGGACGGTCCAGGCCGTAGTCAGTGGCATTACGGACTGAGCTACCGGGCCCACATTATATTTTGTACCAGAACTAAATAAAACTATTGTAAGTACACGCGCACAAAGAAATTTCAACATAACTTCAAGCACAAGAATGTATTATTATTATTACTATTATTATTGTTACAGTCAATAGTTCCATTTCGATTAACGATTCGTCAGATTTCGATACTTTTGCTAAATGGTAATTAATCTGCTTACATTTTGTACCTTCCTTCTGTTTTCTTGGTCAAGAACTTGTGCAGAACCTGCGTATTACCGTTGCATCCGAGGGTTCAACTACGAACTGGCCCTCCGCTATAAAGCTTGCAATCAATAATCTAAATTCAGTGAAAATGTAAACGTAAAGCGATACCATTACAGGCCTGGACAGACCCTGAGGGTTCCAGGAGGCTGAGGCTCCCAGATTTCAAGACAGTCGGGACATGATGGTGGTAAGGCTGACAGCCCTACACACCGACCGCCTTTACCCCCCAGGACATAATCCTGGTACTCATTTCTGTCAGAGGCTGAGTCAAACCCAGGGCCATAGTGCCACTTTCCGGCTTGAAGCGCAGTGCCTCAACCAAATGTGGCACCGCGTACCTTTGCGTGAAACAGAACAAGGTAAAGCAATCCCATTACAGGCCTGGACAGACCCTGAGGGTTCCAGGAGGTTGAGGCTCCCAGATTTCAAGACAGTCGGCACATGACGGTGCCAATTGTCGCCTTTACGCCCCAGGAAATACTCCTGGTACTTATTTCTGTTAGAAGCTGAGTCGACCCCAGGGCCATAGTGCGGCCGGAAGGATTATGTCAATGAAAAATTCCACTGCCACCATCGGTAATCGAATCCGCGACCTTCCGGCTTGTAGCGCAGTGCCTCAACCACCTGCGCCACCGCGTGTGAAACTGCACCATCAATATATTAACGAACAAATAATCTCTCGTAACACACTTTCCTTCTACAATTATTACGATAAAATGCTGTTTTTAGGTTGATTTGTCATTATTTCATTCCTGCCCTGTCTCTGCGATTGGCCTTACGCCTGTTGTACCAACACATTAATAACAGTAAGAACTGAACTGAATTGAAGAGAACTTAATAATAATAATAATAATAATAGAATGGTTTTGATGAGTGGTCACCTAACAAACAAATTGTTATGTACCAAACATGGTTTGTGGTGGGGGGTCCCCGTGACTTTTTTTTGCCCCCCCCCCCCAACCAGCGTAATTTTTGGCATTGTTTTAGCATTTGCCCGAAGAGATGCAGAGCTAAACAAAGCCTGCAGACGGTACGACAGATCTCCAGTCCGATAATCGAATCCGCTGCTTCAGGAATGAGGATCAGGAACGCTAACCATAAATGTCATCTTACGCTGGAAACGATCGGCACGCACAGTCCATTTCGGTTAGCAAACGATGGGCTGGGCAAGTACCTGGGATAGGAAAATGAAAACGATTTCAGCGGAAGACGCCAGTACCAACAACACGAGAGGCCGAAATGGAAACGGAAAAATTTTAACACGTGCCTTGTGGAAAACACGGTATGAGGATGTAGATGGCTCAGCATCGTGTTCAAAAGGATTTCATTATTGGCGGCGTGCAGCTAAATTGCCACACAGCCGCAGAAGCGTACATAAGCGGTCTGGTGCCCGCCCACGACTCAATAATACCCCACCCCCCGGGCATAATTTTTAGCCAAGTATGACCAGATCTAGTAACAGGGATCAAACAAAAATAATACCGTGTCGGAAAAAAAAAAACAGTACGAAAGAAGCCACAATCAATCTTCGTGTACTGTGCGTTTGGAAGCCACCGCGCCGCAGGGTCTGTGGGAGCCTTGTCCGTGCCACCGAAGAGCAGCTTTTACTACCAACACAGGGTGAGACGACATGGATCTATAAGGTACAGGGTCACAGCCACGAAAGTCCAGCATGGTTAACTGGGCCAAATATGCGAGTTACTAGCCACCCACACATAGCACTCGTGGGTCACAGGCTTGTTCACAGGCATTCATAACGTTTAACAGGCACGAAACCAGCAAAAAAATATTGATGCCAGCGTGCTTCGAAATGACACACCATTCTTATTTCCACACACACACACACACACGCGCGCGCGCGCCCGCCCGCCCGCGGAAAGTTATGTGTCAACTTGACACGCCAAGGCAAATAGTGTGAATAATTCTCATTTGTGAACTCACGAAAGCGGAAAACTCGTCATTTGTTCTTGCTTTGCATTCTCTCTGGTTGCCTGTATCATTTATAGAAATAGTCTAGTACGGAAGGACGACGGTCATTTGTCACGAGAAGAGGTTCACACCCTGGCACAGTGTGTGTGTGTAGGGCATGGGAAGTCCTGGAGGTTACGTCGATAAATGGCAGCCGGTGATGCTCCGTTGCACAATGAACGCCACCGCACTAATACCAGCGGACGGAAATGTTTGTGATTCAAGTATTAGGTCTAACGAACCCACAAATGTTACATTAACCCTCTGTAAACGACATAAATATGCACGTATGTACACAAACTCAGATTGCACCTCACTCAGAAGTAGAAAGACCAGTCTCTGACTGCGGTGTAGGGAAACACTGGGAGTTGATTACAAGAATCACATGCGAAACACACTGCGTGTCGACAAGGGGCAGGTCTTTTTGTGTTACATCCTGTGACACGTTCAGTAACGGCCAAGTTTTGAAAGTTTCAAGCCAGCTGAGGTGATACAAAAGTTCATCGCCTACACTACAGAGCACGGCGACAGGTTTATGTACCACCTACGTCATGACGTGGCAGCTTTGGAATAGGGCATTAGGTCGATGGGCATACACGGACATCTACAAATGCAGAATGTGAACTCACGACGTCTTATGGGATACTACACCGTGCTGACTGGTAAATATTATAAAACTCCACGAACAGACTCAAAGAGTCCTAGAAATCTTGACCCTGAAGATGGAGGTACTACGATCCTTCGAATCGTCGTTAAATATTTACCAGTTGACACGAATCTTCAGCGACACCGCTGCGGGCAGATCAAATCTCAAATCAAGCGATAGGAATTTGATAAATGACCGTACTCTACGTCTGGACGCACTGTTGTCCTCCCAACATTTAGTACATAAATTAAAGTGCACGAGTTCTGAGCCATAACCACGCATTCCGTCCCACTCCCTTACAAGTACCATAAAAGCCAGCTTGAAGTACTCACATGTGCCGTCCTCTCCATGGACTTCCGAGCTCTGTAAATAAAAGAAAAACAGTATAGCCTTTATATACACAGAAAAGAACATAATAAATGGCATTTTGATGATTCACGTTTACCTACCACATTACTGTACATTCCTTACAACGTTTCCACAACACAAAAGCATACCGAAGTGTAGGTACAGGCCCAGTTGTGACAGACATGCGACTTGTTCCCTTTCTGCATGAGGAATGTTTTGGCCGTAACAGCAGTTACTTACTGCGAAGAGAGAGAGAGAGAGAGAAAACCAACAAGATGCAACAATCAGATATTTATTATCAACTTCTGTCTCAACATGTTTCGGGCACCATTATGCCCATCTTCAGGAGAACAAGACCGTGTGTTACTGCATGCGGTGTGCTGGGCTGGTTCTGCTGGATGTGGTTGGTAGCGGTTGTGGGGCGCTGCGTACAACCGCTACCAACCACATCCAGCAGAACCAGCCCAGCACACCACATGCAGTAACACACGGTCTTTGTTCTCCTGAAGATGGGCATAAAGCAAAGCAAAGGTAAAGCAGTCCCGTTACAGGCCTGGAGTGGCCCAGGTGGTTCCGGGAAGTTAAGGTTCCCAGATCTCGTGACAACGGCACAGGATGGTGGTAGGGTTGTCAGCCTTACGCACCAGCCGCCTTTACCCCCAGGAAATACTCCTGGTACTCATTTCCGTTAGAGGCTGAGTCGACCCCAGGACCGTAGTGCGATCGGAATGATTTTATGTCAATGAAAAATTCCAATGACACCAGCTGGGATCGAACCAGCGAACTTCCGAATTGTAGCACAGCACCTTAACCACTGTGCCACCGCGGTTCCCCGAAGATGGGCATAATGATGCCCGAAACATGTTAAGACAGAACTTGATAATAAACACCTGATTGTTGCATCTAGTTGGTTTTCTCTCTCTCTCTCTCTCTCTTCACAATTTTCTCACGATGCACGGTCACAGAAACCTAAAGGAGTTACTTAGTTGTGCCCACAGTCGTGCGATTGCGGTACACTCTAAATTTTGTTACAGCAGTGGTTTTGATATCCCAGAGTCCGCGTGGTCTAAGACGCAGGTCTGCGGCCGCTCGCTCGCTGGGATTGCGGGTTCGAATCCCGCCGGGGGCATGGATGTCTTTATCTTGTGATTGTTGTGTGTTGTTAGGAAGAAAGGTCTCTGCGACAGGCCGGTCAATCGTCCGAAGGAGTCCTACGGAGTGTGGTGTGTCTGAATACGATCGTGAAGCCTCGACAATGAGGAGGCCCTGGCCAATGAGGGCTGTTGAGTCATTAAAAAAAAGTTGTTCTTTAATGGTACAGGAGAGGGGTTCAAGAGCTACCATTACGGTCAAATGGAAACAAATCGATTTAGGAAGGAGAGAAATATACGCGATTTGTTTTTAACTGACCAGTGTGTCTCTGGGAGGGTTAGGAGAGGAGATACGAAAATGCAGAATAATGTTGGCCAAGCGACCATTGTAGATACAACGTGTCATTCAATAACACAACACTTTATTCTATATACAATAAAAAACAGTACATTTTCAGGGCGACATGTTTCGAACTTTATTAGGTCATCTTCATCTATATTTCAATGCATTGTGGAATACCGTAAGCATTTGGGTTCCCACAATGCATTGAAATATAGCTCTTGGATCTGTCTTCCCAGAGGGCCTAAAGATGACCTAATAAATGTCGAAACATGTCGCCCTGACAATATATTATTTTTATTGTATATAAAATAAACTGTTGTATTATTGACTGACACGTTGTATTTATATGTTATAACAATTCGGGATGGAAAATATTAAAATTATAGCCCGACAATTGTAGGTTACAGTTTGTGATTGTGTGTGACATCCAGTCTCACCGAAAGATCAGAAAGATTACAAATTATATAGGCAGAACGGCAGTAATAGTGTAGTAGTGCAAGTGGCAAAATTAGAGAGCAGACCTTTGTAAAATTGCATACATGCAAGGAACGTACGCTCCGCAACAGAATTTTCTAATACACGGGCATGAATTCATACACCATAACGAACTTCCCAATACACAGCAAACTGCATTAAAATAAGGTATTTTATGGCAAGTTGTGAAATATCCATTTTCACCATGCAGCAGTCCGACTGGAAAGCAAGCCAGGCGTGACGCGCATCAGTGATGATGTTCGGGTGATCACTTGACTAAAACGCGCGTTTGTTTTCAACAAAACAAAAACATATGGTACCAATAATAAAATGTTTGCGCGGTCTCGGAATGACGCATCACGCCTTACGTCTCACGCAGTCACTGATGTGTCGTTCGTAAAACCCAAGGCTTAAAACACCACCTCAACGCAGGGGACTGTACCGTTACGCTCAAGTGCCCCTATACAACGTAACGGAGTTCGATGAAGCACAGAGAAACAATATTTTCATCACATATATCGTAACTTCCAGTCAAGAACAAATAAATTTACTTCCCTCGGGAGGACAGCATCTATTCCCTTCAAACCTGAGCTCAACATACTGTAGACTACACGTACAAACCGCGGGGGGGGGGGGTTAAAACCACAAACAGTTTTCGTAACAGTCTTTTATACGGAAGACAGAATATTTTTAAAAAGCCCTAAGACTTGATCTATTTGTTAAAGTTACGTTATCCTGCAACTCACTCGCTTCCCGTTCTCTTTCCCTCCGCCTCATCAAACTTTCTTGATGGGTTTTCAACTTTCGCACAGCCCAACACTTAAATAAAAAAACGCGGGGGTTCAATTCCTTCTAATGCCGGGGGCAATTCGTTTTCTTTTATTCTGGAAGACATCCTCTACGGCGCAGTCGGTAAGCCTGCAACTTGCCGGTACTATTGCAGAGCAAATATTGATGTCTGCCTTTTCAATAAGAACTTTCATTTGTTTGTTTACAAACGCATACATCAGCAATTACCACATTAGTTAAACGAATGTGGACACAGAGCTTAAGTACCTACACTTTCCGAAGCTGGGTAATTTGCTGAAAACAACAGCAAGTAGAATTCCGTGAGCTCTGTCCAGTAATTAAAGGTGTAACTGAAACTGGTGGTAAAGTACAGCATCTACAAAGACAAGTGCCCTAATTCTTGATTTTTCGCCGTGTTCTGAATGAAGAATTATTTCTTTTGGGTGATTCCCCGGCGTCTGAATTCAGACGCCGGGGGAATCACTCAAAAGAAAGAAAACAACAAAGGCCCTAATTTTGGGAAATACATTTTGCGATAAGCTGGACAAACACACTTCGCGATACACTGTAAGAAGACGGCGCCATTAATCCTGTGAGTAAATTCCCAGTAGGTCAACTAGGGACCGTCTCATCAAATATAAACAATAATTAGAGACAGAAACCGATCCGACTCAGTCGGTTTTTGTATTTTACTGCAACATAACAAAACAGCAAAATACGCTCTATTAAGTTAAAAGTATAACATAAAATAATAATAATAATAATAATAATAATAATAATAATATCCTCAACAACAAACCAGACATTATGATCCGTGATAATGAAAAGGGAACATGTATGTTAATAGACGTTGCAATCTCAGGAGACAGAAATGTGATTAAAAAAGAAGGCGAGAAGATTCTAAAATATAAAGACCTTACAATAGAAATACAGCGCATGTGGAATGTAAAAACAAAGGTGATACCAGTAATAATAG
>Ga0123354_10015129_pt1 | contig 12033 bp, 13 predicted proteins | sample TergutLab28metaG_2_FD_97872 | JGI IMG/M metagenome (GOLD analysis project Ga0123354, IMG submission 97872) | Labiotermes labralis P4 segment gut microbial communities from Petit-Saut dam, French Guiana - Lab288 P4 | ecosystem: Host-associated > Arthropoda: Insects > Digestive system > Gut ... | reverse complement strand
CCGCTACATACGTGTTAGCGTCAATTTCGGTTACATTCAGCAAATTAAATACGGTACCGGAAGAAAGCGTTGAGGATAAATCGCTCAATTCCTGCTGCTGACCGGAATTACAAATCACGATTGTGGTTTGTTTGTTAAGCGTTTCGGCAATCATTTTTTCTCCGTCCATTTCCCGGAAAATAATACGTAAGGTTTTAATCTTGTTCATAAAGTATAGTTATTAAATGAATTACATTCCACAAATTCCAAGCATTTTAAAATCTACTGAAAACGAAACTGCAGGATGTTTGACGATTTTTTCCCATGCCCGCTGCATACCGCTTGACCAGGAAATGTCGTCGAATACCAGAATAGCGCCGGGAGAAAGATGTGGAAGCAGCCATTCGAAATAAGCGTTTGTTGCCTGCTCGTCGTGATGACCGTCGATAAAAACATAGTTCAGGTTGACGGTTTTCTCCAAAACTTCGGGCAAAACCTCTTTGAAGGTTCCGCAATGAATTTCTATATTTTTCAGATTGAGCGATTCAATGTTCTTTTTTGCTAAACCGGCAATAGCTTCCGATCCTTCAATCGTAATCAATTGTCCTTTTCTATTCAGCTCTTGAGCAGCCGATTGATAAGCCGCTGAAATACCGATGCAGGTTCCCAATTCGATTGCTATTTCGGGTTGAACTGTTCGGATGAGCTTGAATAGAAAAAGCGCCCAAAGCGGCGGTTTACTTCCCAAACAAATTTCGCCGTAAGTAGTTGTCGAAAACGTACCGTGTTCCATTTCTTCATTCGAACGCCGGCTATCCGGATTTCCTGCGCCATAGTCAAGGATGGTAACCGGCGTCGGGTTATCGGTAAACTGTTTCCGGATTTGTTCGATTCGATTGATCCAAATTTTTTCTTCGGCATTAATCTTGTGATGAATGGTTTCCCGAATCGCCTGTTCGATTTTATTTGCAGAAATTCCCCGCTGCTTGAGCGATTGCATCCCCCGGTACATCCAAAATTTCCAACGGATATTTTTTATTCGATTTTTTAGTTTATTCATCAAAAACCATTTATCTTTGCAAAGATAATTAAAAAGAACGAGTGACAAAAATTGTATGCTGAGTATTTGCATTCCGGTTTATAATTACGATGTTCGCCGCTTGGTGAGTGATTTACATATTCAAGCCGAAAAAAGCGGTTATCCGTTTGAAATTCTTTTGATGGATGACGCTTCGGACGAAAAAGTCCGGGAAATGAACCGAACGATTAAAATGGAAGAAGTCCGCTATATTCAGCTTGATAAAAATATCGGACGGTCGAAAATCCGGAATCGTTTGGCCGGAGAAGCTAAATATCCGTGTTTACTTTTTATGGATTGCGATTCGGCGGTTGCTTCACCGCAGTATATAGAAAACTATACCCGCTTTTTCGATACGTCAGGCGCTTGTTGCGGCGGACGTATTTATGAAGATAGGAGACCGGCGGATTCTACCTGTTTTCGGTGGAAATACGGCGTAGCAAGAGAATGTGCATCGGCTGCGGAGCGAAGCAAATATCCCAATGCGGGCTTCCAAACCAATAATTTTTTAATTCATAAAAGTCTGTTTGAAAAGGTGAAGTTCAACGAAGAGTTGGATGGTTACGGGCACGAGGATACTCTTTTTGGATTGGAACTTCTCGGACAAAAAATAATTATTAGCCATATTGATAATCCGCTAATTCATTTGGGGTTGGAAAACGCTTCCGATTTTCTGAGAAAAACGGAAAACGGAATTGCCAATCTATACAAAGTTGAAATGCTGTTGCGTGAAAAATATCCCGGATACATTAATCATTCCCGCTTGATGCGAAGCAAGTTATTCTTGCAGAAATTTCATTTGACAGGCGTGGCGGCATGGTTATTCAGACTTTTGCGCAGGCAGTTGAAAAACAATTTATTAAGTAAAAATCCTTCTTTATTAATTTTTAACTTGTATCGGTTAGGGTTGCTGTGCGGGCAAACTACGTAGCATTCTTCACAACCTTCAGCAAAACCGCCTCTTCGTTTTCCCAACACAACTCGGCATTGGCAATTGCAAAAGCAGAAAGGTTTTTCCCTCTCAATGCCATGTTTTTGACAATCGAAGCCAAATATTGCGGATCGTAATTGCTAACAAGCATTCCAACATTATAGCGGGTGATGATTTTTCGAATTTCCGGGAAATCGCTTGCCAAAATGGGGATGCCTTCCCTGATGTAGTCAAAAATCCGGTTGGGAAGCGAATAATAATAACTCAATCCGCAATTTTCAAGCAAATTAATTCCAATATCCGCTTGCGCAGTATATTCCGATAGTTTTTCAAAAGGTATTTTTCCCGTGAAAAATACTTTATCTCCCAACTGTATTTCGTTTACTTTATTCCTTAGTTCCTTTAATTTATCACCATCGCCAACTATGTAGAAGACAAAATCATCGAGAAAAGGCATTGTTTCAATCATCCATTCGATACCGCGCCCCAGGTTAACCGCACCCTGATATAGGATTATTTTCTTTCCTTTTGCATCTATTGGTGAAAATTGAGAAGACTGTCGCATAAAAGCGGTGTTTTTCGGTGGAATATTTCGCACCACTTGCATATTGATTTTGTATTTATCATTATAATATGCTGCAATTGAATCACAGACCGTATATGCGTTTTTGAGGTGGGGAAAGATGATTTTCTCAATCGTTGTCCAAACTTTTTTTACCCACTTTCGATCGGTTACTTCAGGCGTTTCCGGAAATATCTCGTGAGCGTCAAATATCAACGGTTTTTTGCGAATAACCGATGCTAAGTAATTGGCAAGCAAGGTATCGGTATCGTTGGAAAGAAAAATGTCCGTTTTCTCAAACAATAGATAAAAGAACAAGCGTAGATTGAATTCGGCGTAGAAAAACAAGGTGTGGTAAAAAATCAATGACAGCCGTTTTGTCCGGTACTGCCGTTCGATTGGTTTACTATTAGTTAGTTTACGTCCTACTAATTTCACTTCGTATCCGTTTTGTGCTAAAGTGCTGCAAACTTTATGCACACGCTGGTCGGTAACGAGATCGTTAGTAACGGAAACTGTAACTTTCATATACAATTAAAGAGAATTACCTATTCATTCCCTGCTACCGCTTGTTCAATTTCCTCAATGGTTACGGGCAATCGTTTTTCATAAATTAACCGGCATCCATTAGCCGTAATCACAATATCGTCTTCCAAGCGGATTCCACCGAATGAATAATAATCTTTCAATTTGTCGTAATTAATAAATTCCGTATTGATTTTTTCAGTTTCCCATTTGTCAATCAATTGCGGGATAAAGTAAATGCCCGGTTCAACCGTTAACACATGTCCCGGCTCCAAGCGTTTACCAAAGCGCAGACTGCTGTAACCGAAGCGGGTATCTCTTTTAATTTCGTCGTCGTATCCTACAAAGGTTTCTCCGAGGTTTTCCATGTCGTGCACATCCAAGCCCAAGGCATGACCTAATCCGTGAGGCATGAACAAAGCCGGAGCGCCGGCATTCAAAGCTTCTTCGGTATTGCCTTTCATCAAACCCAAATCGCGTAAGCCTTCGAAAACGATTTTGTAGGCATTCCGATGAACGCTTTGATAGGTAATTTCCGGCTTGGCCATGGCAATGGAATCATTCAAAGCTTTCAATACAATATTATGAATATCTTTTTGCTTTTGAGAATATTGTCCGCCGACAGCCGTTGTTCGTGTAAAATCGGAAGCATAAAGATTGTGATTCTCCGCTCCGGCATCGCACAGCATAAGCCGCCCCGATTGAAGCACGCCGCTGTGATCGTGATTATGAAGAGTTTGCCCGTTCATTGATAAAATAGTAGGAAATGAAACGCGAGGGCCTTGCGAAATCGCCAATCCTTCAATTGTTCCTGCAATTTCCTGTTCCGTAACGCCGGGTTGACACATCATCATGGCAACAATGTGCATTGCATAACCGGTTCGACCGGCATCTTCCAACTCTCTTAATTCTTCTTCCGATTTGATTAATCGCATCTTGACAATTGCTTTTGTCAATTCTACCGAAAAATTTCCGGATATTTCATTCGGCTTTTTATTTAACAGCTCACTTAATAACAGTATATTGCGATATCGATACGGTTTTACGTAATGGACTTTTCGATTATCGGGAATTAATGTAGCTAATTGCGCTAACGAAAGCGTTGTTTCTATTCCGATTTCAGCTGCCCGATCTTTCAAAGACGGAAGATTTCCCATCCAAATGATATCATCAATAGTCAATTCGTCGCCCAACAGAAATTCTTTATTTGCGTCGATATCCATGACATAGACCAAATTAGGCGTGTTAAGCCCGACATAAAAAATGAAAGAACTATCTTGCCGGAAAGAATAATCGTTCCCCGCATAATTAACCGCCGCTTCTCCGTTTCCTAATAGCAAAACTACACCCGATTGCAGGGACTCTTTCAATTGCTTTCTTCGTTGGATATAAATATTTTTTTCTAACATATAAGTATTAATTACATTGAATACGAATGCAAATATAACGGAAATTTCTCTTATTTTCGACGAAAACCGTATCTTTGTACAAAAAAATTTGATTGTGCATGCAAAATACAACTATAAAAGGAGTTAAAAATATTGTATTTGATTTGGGAGGCGTATTGATTACGCTGGACCGTTCGGAATCGGTTAATCGCTTCAAAAAAGCAGGATTAAAAAATGCGGAAGAATTATTGAGCGCATACCACCAAAAAGGAGTTTTTTTGGAATTGGAAGAAGGTAAGTTATCCCAGGAAGAATTTTACGAAGCTGTTCGTAGAGAAGCCGGAAAGTACATCTCAAACGAAATCATCGACTACGCCTGGATGGGGTTTTTAAAAGAACTCCCCGAATATAAACTGACTATGCTGGAAGAATTAAGGATGAAAGGTTATCGTCTTTACTTATTGAGTAATACCAATCCGATTATTATGTCCTGGGCTTATTCTCCCGCATTTTCTCCTCAAGGCAAAAGCATTGACGAATATTTTGATAAACTTTATTTATCCTATCAAATCCGTTGCACCAAACCTCATCCCAAAATTTTCAAATTCATGTTTAATGATTCAGGCATGATCCCTTCCGAATCTTTGTTTATCGACGACGGCGCTGCCAATATCGAGAGAGGAAAGCAATTAGGAATGAAAACTTATCTTGCCGAAAACGGAGAAGATTTCAGGTATTTGTTTTAATTGAGAAAATCCGGTAAAACAAATACTTTTAATTTTTTAAAAAATCAACCGGATAACATGAATATTGTAGAACAAAAATACACGTTGTTTACGAAAATACAAACTATTTTTTATAATTTTGCACCCGTACACAAAAAAAGAGTCATACTCAAAATAAAAGTTCATTATGAAAAAGTTTATGGGTAAAGATTTTTTACTGCAAACGGAAACAGCTCAAAAGTTGTATCATCAACATGCGGAAAAGCAGCCAATCATTGATTATCACTGTCATTTGAACCCTTCGATGGTTGCCGGCGATTACCGGTTTCATTCTCTGACGGAACTTTGGATGGGAGGCGACCATTACAAGTGGCGAGCTATGCGTGCTAATGGCATTGATGAAAAATATATCACAGGAAAAGACACTTCCGATTGGGAAAAATTTGAAAAATGGGCTGCAACAGTTCCTTATACCATGCGGAATCCGTTATACCATTGGACGCATTTGGAGCTGAAAACATGTTTTGGAGTGGAAAAGTTGCTTTCATCCCATACGGCAAGAGAAATTTATGAAGAATGTACCGCCAAATTGCAAACTTCGGAGTATTCGGCTCGCAACCTGATGCGGAAATACAATGTGGAAACAGTCTGCACAACCGATGACCCGGTAGATTCGCTCGAACATCACATTAAGACCAGGAACGATGGTTTTGAAATCAAGATGCTACCGACTTGGCGCCCGGATAGAGCGATGGCGGTTGAAAATCAGGCGGCTTTCAGAAAGTACATTGAAAAATTATCGGATGTATCCGGCGTATCCATTGCTTCTTTCGACGATATGATTTTTGCCCTCCGAAAGCGGCAGGATTTTTTTGCCGGACAAGGCTGTAAACTATCCGACCATGGAATTGAAGAATTTTGCGCCGAAGATTACACGGAAGATGAAATCAGGGCTATATTTAATAAGGTGTATGGCGGAGAGGAATTGAACTATTGGGAAATTTTGCAATTTAAATCAGCTATGTTGGTAATTTTTGCTGAAATGGACTGTGAAAAAGGATGGACGCAGCAATTTCATTATGGAGCTATCCGCAATAATAATACCCGTTTGTTCAAGAGAATTGGGGCTGATACCGGTTTCGATTCTATGGGAACATTTCTTACATCAAAAGCAATGGCGAAATTTTTAGATACACTTGACAAACAAAACAAATTAGCAAAAACGATTATTTATAATTTGAATCCGGCGGATAATGAAATGGTTGCTACTATGATTGGAAATTTCCAGGACGGAAGTGTTGCGGGAAAAATTCAATTAGGTTCAGGATGGTGGTTTCTCGACCAGAAAGATGGCATAGAGAAACAATTGAATACGTTGTCCGTTATGGGATTATTGAGCCGGTTCGTTGGTATGTTGACCGATTCACGCAGTTTTCTTTCCTATCCCCGTCATGAGTATTTTCGCAGAACACTCTGTAATTTAATCGGCAATGATGTGGAAAACGGATATTTGCCGGAGGAAGAATTGGATTTTTTAGGTCAAATGGTAGCGGATATCAGCTATTTTAATGCTAAAAATTTCTTTCAATTTTGATGAAGATGCGGTTATTTCGATCTTTGTATTTGGTTACCGGTATTTTGTGCTTAACAGCTACGATGCTGAGTGTTATTTTTACCCTTGCGGCGGGAGATGAGATCGTATTGATTGCGGGGATTTTATTTTTAGGATTATATTTTTTTTATCCTCGATTAACACTATTTTATCAACGAATATTGGGAATTTTGTTGATTGGATTAGGAACTTATATGATTGCTATGTTTTTTATTATTGGCAGCAGCGGAGCAAAAAATACAGCCACGTTTACCGAAGATTGTGCATTAGTATTGGGCAACGGTCTCCGAGGAGAGAGAATTCTTCCAACTTTACAATATCGTCTTGATAAATGCCTCGAATATGTGCAACACAATCCGAAAGCGTTAATTATCGTGAGCGGCGGGCAGGGTAGGGGAGAAACGATTGCCGAGTCGAAAGCGATGAAAAGCTATCTTGTATCTAAAGGAATTGATGCCGGCAAGATTATTGAAGAAAATCAATCTAAAAATACGCGCCAAAATATGCAGTACTCAAAAATCTTACTGGATTCTCTTTTTACGTCCGGTCGTTATTCAGTGGTCTGTATAACCAGTGATTTTCATGCCTTTAGGGCAAACAAGCTATCGAAAAAAGCAAAGTTACTTGTTTCGCATTATAATTCAAAAACCGTTTGGTACTTATATCCAATCGCCTATTGCAGGGAAACGCTCTCTATTATAAAGATGTGGTTAAGTCTTTAGCGAAAGAATATGTTTCGTAAACGCTGTTAGCCGTTCGTCTAATAATTCATACTGATGATTTTTGATGAAAGAAGTGCAAGCGCGCAAACCTTCCTGATTGCTGCCGGTGGTAGAAAGTGATATCGCACTGATCCCAAATGGAATTAACGCTTTTATCAATTCACCTCCGGTCATTCCAGGATAACGAATAGTGAAATAGAATCCATCGGCTATTTTTTCTCCCAAGTCGTTATCGTAAACGATTTCAAATCCGTGCTTCAAGAAAATCTGTTTCAAACGCTTTGCCCGCTTTCCGTATTCTTTCACGTCTTCCAAAAATGCATATTTTCCATCGCTTGCCGTCCGAAACATCGCTGTCAATGCATATTGCGCCGAATGACTCGTTCCGGCTGATATGGCATACAAAATCCTGTGTACAAAAACACTGCCGAAAGTTCCGCTTCCGTATCTCTGTATTAATCCGGTGAATGTTCTGTGATACAGGGAATTTGAGATGGCGGCTATGGCAATGCGTTGACCTGCATAACTGAATGCTTTAGAGCCGGAAATTAACAAAATATAATTCACGGTATATTTTCCTACGGTTGACTGAAACGGGCTTTCAAACGGTTTGCCCAACTCTTTCCGGAAATCCATAGCGAAATAGGCCAAATCCTCTATAACCAGCGTATCGTATTTATTCGCCAGCTCACCGATGATTCTAAGCTCTTCTTCCTGAAGGCAAAACCATCCCGGATTGTTGGGATTTGAATAAATCATGCAAGAAATAGCTCCGGTAGCAAGATGTCTTTCTAATTCGGCTCTTAATTTATCTCCGCGAAAATCATAGACATCAAAGGAAATGTACTTATATCCCAATACGGTCGCTTGTTGTTTTTGCACCGGAAATCCGGGATCAATAAACAAAATGGTATTCTTGGACGGATTACATTGATTGGCAATTATGAATGAAGTAAAACTGCCTTCCATTGAACCTACTACAGGGACACAGCATTCGGGGTTGATATTTAAGTCTACAAAAGCGCGAATGAAGCGGGAAGATTCTTTTTTCAATTCGGGGATTCCGTCAATAGGAGGATAAATCGAAGCGATTCCCGATTGCAAGGCTTCAATTTCGGCTTCAACGCCAACAGTGGAAGCCGGCAAGCCGGGGACGCCCATTTCCATTCGGATAAATTCCAATCCGGTTTGCCGTTCAATGATATCCGATATGGCAACCAGTTCACGGATTGTCGCTTTTTCAAGTTCTTTAATGTGAAGCGTTTCAACGGCTTTCTCTATTATTTCTTTTTCTACAGGGTAATTCATTGCCATTTTATCTATATCTTCGAGCGGTTTCCAAAGCTTCTCCAATCCGAATAAAAAAATTTCTTTTCTTTCTCATCATCTTATTATTATCCGAAACATAATCATCTATATCCTGAAAATCAATACTTCCAGACAAAATAGCTTTATAAATAACGCTCCAATCCGGAAGTCCTCCAATATTTTTGTCATCAATATAAATATCAGCGAGAATTTTACGTGGAGTATTTTCTGCCTCTTCCTCCGGATAATTTTTATTAACTGCATAAAATTCAAGTCCGTTTTTGGAACAAAAATCCACCGCTTCCTGTAAAAGGTCTCCTTCTCTAACGGTCCACAATATAAGGATATGCCGTTCTTCTTGTTGCAATTTTTTCAAAACTGCAAATGCAAATGGAATAGGTTTCCCGATATCCGGATAAGCATGTTCAACAATTGTTCCATCAAAATCAACTGCAATTATCATAAATAGATTATATTTTAAATGAATCATTAAAATTTGTCCGGTTCAAAATGGAACGTCCCAATGTAATTTCATCGGTATATTCGATTTCATCCCCAATAGAAACGCCTCGCGCAATAACGCTTATTTTTATATTTAAACCGGCTAATTTCCGGTAGATATAAAAGTTGGTAGTATCTCCTTCCATCGTGGTACTCAGCGCCAAAATAATTTCGCTTACGTTTCCGCTTTGAGCGCGTTGAACTAAACTGGCAATTTGCAAATCATTTGGACCGATACCTTCCATTGGAGAAATAATACCTCCCAACACATGATATAATCCGTGAAACTGCCCTGTATTTTCAATCGCCATCACCTCTTTAATATTTTCCACCACACATAACAACGAAGCATCCCGGTTGGGATCGTTGCAGATACTGCATATATCCTCGTCGCAAATATTGTGGCAAACCCGGCAATAGCCCACCTGATTTCGCAGATTGACAATTGCTTCTCCCAACAAAGCAATCTCTTCCGGAGTTTTTTTTAATGTATAAAGCGCTAAACGCAACGCCGTTTTTCTCCCGATTCCGGGCAATTTGGCAAATTCATTTACTGCATTTTCCAATAAGACAGAAGGATATTTTTGTGTCATTCTGCCTTAATTATATTCACTCCAATCCACATTCCGCATATCACCCGTTTTATTAAATGCAACGTGGAAAGCAAATGCTGCCGACATGTTTTGAGGCGTATGCCCTTTTTGTCCCAAATGGAGATATTCGTTCAACAAGTTTCTGTATTGCGGATCCGCACAGTTATTGATGATTGTTTCAGCGCGCTGAACCGGCGATTTGCTTCGTAAATCCGCTACTCCATGTTCTGTAATTATGATGTTGACGGAATGCTCGCTGTGATCGATATGCGACGCCATCGGAACTATAGCGCTGATTTTTCCTCCTTTAGCAGTGGAAGGAGCCGTAAAGATAGACATATAGGCATTTCGGCAAAAATCGCCCGAACCTCCGATCCCATTCATCATCCGAGCTCCTAATACATGCGTCGAATTAACGTTTCCGAAAATATCGGCTTCTAACGCCGTATTGATGGAAATAAGTCCTAACCGGCGTGCAATTTCCGGCGAATTGGAAATTTCCTGCGGACGAAGTACGATTTTATGCTTGTAGTCGGAAAGATTACGGTATATTTCTTCCAAAGCGGGAGTGCTTAAAGTTAACGAGCATCCGCTGGCAAACTTGACATTGCCTTCTTTCATCAATTTGATGACTGAATCCTGAATGACTTCGGTATAGATTTCAAAAGGAGGAATGTCTTTATTTGCCCCCATAGCGCCTAATACCGCATTAGCTACATTTCCCACACCAGATTGAACCGGTAGGAAACAAGCCGGAATTCGTCCTGTCCGCATTTCTTGAGATAAAAAGTCGGCAACATTCTTGCCAATCTGCTCGGTTACTTCATCTGAAGGTGTGAAAGCGCCTATTTCATTGGGCAAATCGGTTTCTACTATGCCAACTACTTTTTTAGGATCAACCTGAATGTACGGAACTCCTATCCGATCACTCACTTTATAAATTGGAATTTCACGGCGCAGGGGAGGATCGGCCGGTTCATAGATATCATGAATTCCGGCTAATTCTTTCGGATGATATTTATTTAATTCAATGATAATACGATCGGCTAAATGAGCGATTGTCGGCGATATTCCCACGGAGGACGTGAGATACACTTTTCCATCCTCCGTAATATCGCAGGCTTCTATAATCGCCCAATCGGGTTTTTGGAGAAATCCATAACGAAGATATTGTTGTAATTCGGAAAGATGCAAATCAAAATACTGAGCGCCGCCTCTGTTTATTTCAGCTCTTAAATCAGCGTTCGATTGATAAGGGGTACGGAATTTGATAGCATGCGCCCGAGCCAATGCACCATCAATTGCATCTCCTGTCGATGCGCCGGTGTACACACCGATTTTCAAGGAATTCCCTTTGGCGTGTTCTTCTTCCGCCCTCTCTGCAAATGCTTTACTTACTGCTTTCGGGCATCCGGCTGCTGTAAAGCCGCTGAAACCCACGATGTCATTGTCTTTTATTAAACAAGCCGCTTCTTTCGCCGTAATTTTCTTAAAATTCATAACAAATTTTGTGTTATTTAATTAGTAATCTTTTCTGTTAATAATTTCTGCATATATAATTGCTTTCTTAACATCATCTTCCTCAAACTGAAAAGGCGATTCCTCTTCCTCCGGTTCAAGGATCATAGGGGTCGGAGCAATGTGCCCGGCATCTTTTTCGGATTTAATTTCCGGTCTTCGGAAAACTTGTTTTTGAGATTTTTCTTCAGATATCCTTTGGTAGGAATCACTTATTGGTCTTACTGACTTTCTTTCATCAGCCGCTTCTTCCGCTGTTCTTCCCGGAAGCATGGTTTCCTGGGTGACTTTGCCCTGATTTTTCATTCTTCCGATAATAGAAAAAATGACAGAAACCACAATAATGATTATAGGAATGTATTCTGATAACTTATTCATAAAATATGATTAATTTTGCAGTTCAAAAATACGAAGAAAAAATGAATTTACAACAAATTTTGTTTAAAATATTATGAGTGACTTCACAGTCACTCATAACCCATTTAACCAAAACCTTAACTATGAAAAAATTTTACGTTTTTCACGACAAAGGTAAGGATATATTTTTTTATACCAAACATTTTACTAAAAAAATGCAGTATTCCTTGCGTT
>Ga0123354_10015128_pt1 | contig 12033 bp, 4 predicted proteins | sample TergutLab28metaG_2_FD_97872 | JGI IMG/M metagenome (GOLD analysis project Ga0123354, IMG submission 97872) | Labiotermes labralis P4 segment gut microbial communities from Petit-Saut dam, French Guiana - Lab288 P4 | ecosystem: Host-associated > Arthropoda: Insects > Digestive system > Gut ... | reverse complement strand
TGGCCATTATCTCCGTAACCGTTCAACTTTGGATATAGGTGTTTTGGGTTATATCGGTATACTTTAACATAAGGAACACCCTCCCGAAGTCTGGCACATTCCTCCTGGGACATCCTGTATATAATTCTTGTTTCTTCTGAAAAACTGGGTGTTGGTAATTTTCCAGCTCCCTTAATTAGCTATGTTAATTCTCAGACTTCGGAAAATAAAACACAGACACGAAAGTTGCGGCGTTTCGTCAGCCGTACAAGACACACGGCCTAGAGTAAATCATAGCAAAAGAACAGCATAGAAAAGAGCGGTTGTGCTTCAGCATTACATTAAGCTAATGTCCCTGACCCGCGATAGCTCAGCCGGTGTAGCTACTCTCTACGGAGATAGAATCCCAGTGGGCGCGAGATATTTCGCACCCGTCCAGACCGGCCCTGAGTCTCACCCAGCCCCTTACATCATGGGTACCGGGACTTTCCCCAGAGTTAAAGCGGCTGGGACCTGGCGTTGACCACCCACCCCCACATCTAGCGCCGAGGTGAAAGAAAGAGTAGAGCTGTACCGCTACTCCCCCTCTGGACCTTCGTGGCCTGTTCTAGGGTGACGTTTACCTTTATAAGGTAATGTCCTTCTGCTTTGTTAAGTTACTGGGAACTGCCAAGAAAAACGGTGTACAGAACTCTCCCTATACAAAACAAAACTACTATCACTATCGATCGCAACTGACATTTTTTCATACTTTTATCCTTTATATCATATTAAGTTGGCATTTTATGGTTGTGGGTTATGTGATGACGGCGAGCTGGGAGTGTAACAGATACAGGATCTGGTAAACAGCAGATTTTGGCTTATGTGAAAACAGAGTGCCGGAAAGAGAGAAGTTATAAATACCGTCAGAATATCAGATAACAGGCTGTAGTATCTGCAGAAATTGACCCTTGAATTCTGCCATTATACAAGCTTTCTTCATTACCTGATATTATTTGACGAATAGGTGTGTATTATATTAATATTAGACGTTATACTGTTAAATTGACTAACCCTGGCTGATTAACCTTTTGGCGCCGGATTTATTTTTTAAATTTTAGCACACCCTGTATGTAAAACGTGAATAATACGGGAAACAAATGCGTTAGAATTATGAAACAAACTGAATTTTGAAGAGACAAAACTGAGAGTATATACCATGTTTGAAATATTCGGGACCTACATTTGTTGAATAAATATATAAAATGCAACTTTGGAGGTTAGCGGTGCGGTGCATCAACTATAGTTGACGTTAGACGTCTAAAGGTTAACTAAATATGCCAATAACTAAATGACTAAAGTACTTTATGTTGTTCAGAAGGTATGGAATTAAGTGATAATGTTACAAAATTTGAATGATATTTTGTTTACAAAACTTGCAGGGTTGTTTTCAGATATTGGTAAATACGGATGGGAGATTGAGGAATTGGATATGAAAAATATTGTTTGTATAACTAAATGTAAATAATGCGTGTTGAAAAAACTAGCGACTCTGGATGACGCCGTGTTTTTACTTTGCTTCAGCTAACAAACAAAGGCTGTGTAACTAAATGAAATAATTTTTTTTTGAGAAGCTCAGAGATTCGTAGCTAGTACAGAAATTTCCAGCATTTTGTGGAACCCGCGCTTTCGATATCATATCCACAAGATTCCACCACTTGTCCCCTTTCCTGAGCCAGTTGAACCCAGTCCACGCTTATCCAGTTTCTTTAAAACAATAATGTTATCCTTCCTTCTACGTCTAGGTTTCCTTCAGTGTTTTCCATACTTTACGTCTTTGCACCAAAACCCGCATGGATTTATTCTCTTTCATTTTGTCAAAAGCCGTTATATATTGGTAAATTTTTTTTATTGTACCGTTATCTTTCTTTATTTTTAATGTTTTTTTTATTTTGGCCAGTGGGCCAGGACCTCCTCATGTACGAGGTTTCTAGATTACACACAACGACGCATCACAGTCAGTAGGACTTCTCTGGACGAGTGATCAGCTCGTCGCAGAGACCTCTACCTGACAACACACACAAGATTCACAACAGACATTCATGCCCCCGGTGAGATTCGAACCCACAATCTCAGAAGGCGAGCGGCCGCACACCTACTCCTTAGACCGCGCGGCCACCGGAATCGGCACGTTATAGATGGAGTACGTATGAACTGTTATTACAGTTGGTAGGTGATGGCAGCGGCATATATGCTGTAGTCAGGATTAAAGGACCAACTTTTCCCGAAAAAATTTTCTCTAGACTACAGAATCGTTTAATGCCTATTATCTTAGCGTGAATGTAGCATTCACTTTAGGAATCAAGTTACTGAGGATATATATTTTTATGGAAACTCAGTTTCAACGATTTTCCCCATTAAAATTTCAACATATTTTATGCTAGTTTTTATTATTAATCGTTCAGACCTTCTTTCTTCGACGTTTCCAAACATCACAGGAGAATTTTTTGACCGAGAAATTTGTATTTAAGATGGAAGTATTTAAAGCTGCATCATGTCGTGGTGTTCCTTTTTGTAGCCAAGTTCTCTCGCCGTATCTGGCAATCTAGCCACCTGCGATCTCACCGCTGTCCGTTCTACTTTAGGCCTCGCAAGAACACTGCCTTAAGGAACAGATTCATAACAAGTACGTTTTAAATGAAAAACACTAAAAGATCATTTAGCTGGTAAAAATATCATGTTTAGCTGAAAATAACATGCGGGTTTTATGTAAGTGTAGGGAAGAGGGTATCAATTTAAAATCTAATTTTCAGATCGGGCGACGTAATTAGCTCTTAGTTCTGACGCGTTTCTATTAATCATTACCCTTCCCTGTAATAGACCATTTTTACATCTTCCGCCACATGACCTGCAGCGAAAGAATTTGCGGTTTTGTATGGCAGAGTAACGGTAAAATTGACTGAGGACAATTTTAAACTCCAGTTGTTTATCTCCACGTATTGCCCGTAACTAAAGTCTGTCGTAAAACGTCTGTAATTTAAATTCAACATTCAAAATAATACACAAAGAGATAATACATGAGTTTGGCATACAGTTGTCATGTACGGATTTATCCCTTTCGACACCGAGAGACCTGACCAGAATTTTGTCGCACAGGTAAAATATAATTTTAACCATAAACAGTACTTTGATTTCAATGTTAATAAAAATCTAACCAGATGCAACAGAATGCAGATATTTATTTAGTGCAAAGTCACTCTACTCTTTCCTGAGCCAGTTGAACACAGTCCACTCTTATCCAATTTCTTTAAGACAGTAATGCTATCCTCCTTTCTACGTCTAGGTTTTCTTCAATGTTTTCTGTACTTTACGTTTGTCCACCAAAACCCACATGGATTTCTTCTCTTCTATTTCGTCAAAAGCCGTTATATATTGGTAAATCTTTTTTATTTTACCGTTATCTTTCTTTATTTTTACCCTCTTTTTATATTGGCGCAACAGCCCCCAGTGGGCAAGGGCCTCCTCATGTACGAGGTTTCTAGATCACACACGACGACGCATCACAGTCTTCTCTCAACCTGTGCACGAAACGGCCACCTTAGGTATGACCTGTACCGGAGGCTGCGGTTATAGATTGTATTACTCCTGTGCTGTGCTGTGACACCCGATACATGTAGAGTGACTTTGCAGTAAATAAATATCTGCATACTGCTGCATATGGTTGGATTTTTGTTAACATTGAATTACGATGCACGGAACCATGAGCTTAAAAAGTACTTTTATTTGTAATAATATAACGATAATTTTGACGGTGTGAAAATAATGCTTATTTTTGCAGACAACACAATGGGATGCCAAACACTAGAATAAGAATTTTGACTGAAGTCTTCCGCGAAATTTATGGACATTTAATTCCTCATACACTGCCGATCTCGGTACACCGTACGATCGTACATGCGTGTCAAGGTACTGTGTATAAACAGAACCTCTGCCCTTGGCAGTAGCTACAATTTAAGCCTCAGCCCCATTGAAGTGTTAATATAGACAACCCATCATTCATATCAATTTCGTCCCTATAGAGCATATATAAGAGTCGTAGAGTTTTTGGCGTTCAGGTGACCGTGCATCGTGAAAAATTCTTATAATAGAACCAACTAGATGTACTAATTTCTCAAATTTATTTTTGGAATAAAACTCTACATGTTTCGGATAGTTCCTCTGTCCATCATCGGGAGTTTCTCACTGTACACACAGCTATGGTATATGTCATACAGGTTTGCTGACAGCTTGCGAGCAGGATCAGGACGGCACTGCAGTTCCGTCTTGATCCTGCTCCAAGCTGTCAGCAAACCTGTATGACATATACCATTGCTGTGTGTACAGTGAAAAACTCCTGATGATGGACAAAGGAACTATCCGAAACATGTAGAGTTTTATTCCAAAAATAAATTTGAGAAATTAGTGCATCTGGTTGGTTTTATTATAATAGTCCTACAGTCTGTTATACCAGTATGATTTTGGGCAAGCTTCGCGGTATCATGTAAGTGCAGCTGACATGCACCGTATTTGGAAAGTTTTCTCTACCTTCTTCGGTTGTTGGGGAATAACAGAAACTCAGCAGCTGGCAAGCACATCAGCTGTTCTGCGTTATACAAAATGAACGTGGTTTAAATTACTATTTTTCATTCTGAAACAATCATTTTCTTAGGCATTTATTCAAGCGCGCTTCAAAATCTGATTAGACGCGAAATAATATATCATACTGGAGACAGTTTCTTGCTTTATTAAAGTTATTTTGATAAATATTCGACGAGTCTTGAGGTATTCGTGGCTGCGTACTCGAGGATTCCATTGTTCTCGGACATGAATTTGAGTCACTGGTTAATCAGCTGTCGACTTTTCACAGGCATTTTATTCCTATGGGTTGGTAACCGATTAAATCTTTAATGCTGGCCTCATTACATTGCACGGAAGTTACACTTCCTCGTATGCTGCCGACCTCGGTGCTCCGTACAGTTATGAATCACTTTAAGGGCATTACAATTTAGAAACCCTCCCGTCCTTCGCAAAAGCTGGAATTGAAACCCCAGCTTCATTGACATGTCAACCAGTGACGCGAAATCTTTACCTACGAGGAAGATAAAGCAGTCCGGTTACAGGCCTGGAGTGGCCCAGAGGGTTCCTGGAAGTTAAGGTTCCCAGATTTCATGACAACGGCATAGGATGGTGGTAAGGTTGTCAGTCTTACGTACCGGCCGCCTTTACCTCTCTGTTAGAGTCTGAGTCGACCCCAGGGCCATAGTGCGATCGGAAGGATTCTGTGTCAAGGAAAAATTCCAATGACACCAGCTGGGATCGAACCAGCGACCTTACGATTTGTAGCACAGCGCCTTAAGCACTGTGCCACCACGGTCCCCAGGAGGAAGATAGTCTTCACAAATATCCACCAAAATTATACAAAACCGACATATGCTCTTTTTTTTTTTTTTGCAATTTTTATCGAATATGGTCGTCGAGTGTATAACACTCCTGCTTTGTTTCCGTCCAGTCGCGAGTTCATATTTTTGAACGGCAACCATCTTTCCCGACTGAGGCTATGGTAGTCCTTCTGAGGCCCTCAGGCAAATTCCGGGGAAGAATATGCATTTGGACTAAGACCGCTTCCTCCCTCATCATACACAATTGATTTTTTACTGTGTAGTAGAAAGTCTGGCATTACATGATCACTGTTACTGGCAGCGTCGTTAAATGAACAATAATAGTATAAAATGTATTCTGCAATATGCATTAAAATACAGCAATAAACCTTGAAAGAAGCAAAGTACAATCAAGCAGTTCTTTCCAGAACTTAAAACCCGTTTTCCTCTTCCATAAGTCCCTGCTTCAACAAACCTATTAGAAATCTTAGTGTTGCTTTATTTTGTTCTTGTGACGAACTTTCTACTTAAGTATACCTGCATGTTCTTTAAATGTAAAATTTTTTGAGTGTAATCTGAACTTTTGCACCGTCGCCATGATTTACAATTATTTAACTACAAAAATTAATCCATACGCAGTATGTAGGAATCTTTAGCCTTGCCTCTGTGTCAGATTTCATCTGTTTGCTCCCAGTGAGTCTTTAATTGTCTCCATCAGACAACAGTTAAGAAAAAATTTCGCGCTGTCGCAGTGTTTTTGTTTTAGATTCTAAGAAGAATATAATATTAACAAAATTTTCCTACCTTCCCGTGATTCTGTATCATCCACAGGCCCTCATATTAAGTAAAGACTGAGAGTGCGCTACATTGTAGTTACTGGTTATTTTAGGAAATTAAAAAATACGAAGTTGGCACCACTGAAGTAACGTTAGTACAAAGTTTCGTAATACTGCGTTAATTAGTTCAGAAATTGAAATGGAGGGAATATATACACGAATTGAAGAACTCAAATGCCTGTATGTTCTCTTTTCGAAAGGAGAGTAACCACACGTAAATAGCTAAAATAAGAAAGGAAAGAAAGAATAAAAGACAGAAATAGGAGTAATGTAAACCTCTCTTCATTTCCTTTCACCAGGTACGCGGTAAGTTCAGTGTCATGAAGCTAACAGCTCTACCAACAGCTCAAAACCCAGTTCTTTCTATGTATGTAGTCAGTTTCAACACTAAAATTTCTGCATTTTATCCACACATTGTCTCTGTTTTCTTCAGGATTCTAACAATAAGCAACATTTATTTTTCAATACGACGTTTATCACCCCTTGGTCTTTATAATGGAAGTATTGTGTTCTCTGTGAGGTATGAACTGAATAATGTAGGTTAAATTTAGTCTCCAATAGGCTCCCTGTCACCGCGGAGGACCGACTACCATTTCCCGCCATTCCATGTGAAATTCTCCGCGGACGAAGTGGCACTGGGACAGTTTTCTCTCCATCTACGTTGCACTTCCTTTGTCAGAATGATTCCACCAATTTAGGTTATTCAGCTTTATTTTGTGTGCCTCTTATCAGAAGGACGATGGAGGAAAGTCTCAGTACCTTCAAACAAAACAGTTCGCTGTGAGATATCTGGAAGACCTGGACAGAAGGAAGTACTTCATCTTTTTCTTTTGCCCTTCAAATGTTCAATATGACGTTCTTTATTATCTATATTTTTCCTGCAAATGGCTTGTGTGTTTCTACTTTGCACCTTCTGGCAACGGGTGAGTTTTGTGCCACTCTTCCTCTATAGACTTACGAAGGATTTCCGCGGACAAGAGTGGGGTTACATATGCAAATAATATGTTGGCTCTTTAGAAGTACTTTTTACAGAAAGAAAAGCTTCAAGGAACTTTAAGATAAAAGCTTTGTGCTTCACGGTATAGAAGTGAAGAAGGGTGGATTAGTGGTGGACCCTATCTGGCAGTATCCCCAATCAGTGGATGGTTTGCAGGGTTAATAAATGAATAAAAAGAGGGGAAGAGGTTAAGGAAAAGTGTATAGATGTTAAGATGAAGATTCCCATCATTTATAACGTATGCAAAGCATGTATGGGGGTCTTCTTCATTTTTTCTGGTGTTAAAAGGTACAGAGCTGGAGCGTCCTAATGCATTTTTTAAGAGAATGAAAAAGTGACACTGAAAGAAAGGAGAGGCGACCTATTCTCAGTTCCTGGACCCCGTCTCTAGCCCATTTCCCGCGCAAATCTTGTACAGTCTCTACCCCAAAATTAAGTACCGCATGTCGTTTTTCTGTACACCTCTTCAGGACATTTGAAGCGGCTGTAATTTCTGATGCCAAACCTAGGTTTTATGTTTACCATCCCCGTTAGGTGTCACATACGATAAATGAACCGGGTTAGCTCAGTCAATGACGTTCTAAGTTCAGGATAACCGCAGTTCGTTTTGTTACAGGAGCCACCACGTTATAATGCTTCTGGGGTTCATCGTGCCTCCTACTGGGTGGGTGGCAGAGGCCGGTGTATCCGGTGAAGCGAAAGAAACTTGGTTAGCCTTTCATCTCTCGGTAGGATTGGGATACACAGAACCTGCAGGGTTTTATCTCAGCACCCCTGAATTTGTGGCATAGTGTCTGATTATAGGTAGAGATAAAATTATATTACGTCATTTGCTATCATTGGCTATCAGCCTAAAGATGAGGCGATATCGCTGCCTGCTGTAGAACAAAAGGCAATCAACACAGCAGTAAATTAACTACAGACCTGCAGGCTTATGTCTGTACTGTTCAAGGCTACAATAATATCCTTAATATTAACTTACGTAACTTCTCTTTGGTTTTCAAAATACTTTCTCGGGCCCGTATCGAATATCGTTAAAGAAGATAGGTCTTTTAAAACTAAGACTTATCTTAGATATAAAATGAATGAGAATTAAATATTTGATTTTACAGTACAATTTTAAAAATGGCTTGTCTCTCAGTCCCCAGGAATTTGCGTGAACCCCCGGTTAAGAAATTTTACCTCAGGTAGTTGCTCTTGTAAATGTCGCATTGCGAGTAACCTGGGGTTTTAGAGAATTCCACGGGAATGTTCGACGCAAATGTTAGGCCGATATTTGTTACTGGATGCAGGTTTAAACCCTTTATTACTTTTAATGTTTCCTTCAACAAATGTGTGCTAATTAGGAGAAGTACGTGTTGGGCAGAGACACCGTAATCTTTCAATATAGAAATCTTAACGTCCTTCAGCGTATTGTTCAATAACGTAGAAGTGGTCGGTGTATTCGCTTTGACGCAGTACAGCATTTCAGAACAAACCCAGAACAAATTCACGCACGTGACGCCGACGTCATTCTCGTGACCCTTGGCAGGCAGTGACTGTAAACACACACCGCCTGTTTCCATGCTGCTTTTGTGCCCAACATTTCCTATGTAGAGTTAAAATTTAAATCGTCATTGCTGGAATAAATGATGTCGGTTGATATGACAGTTTTTTTATGCTTATCAGGGCAGTCGGCCTTTCGTGAAGTTTGTAGGCAATTACATTAAAGAAATTTAATAAATTTAAAATTTAAATCAGAATTTTTACGGTAAAATTACGGTACAATAAAGCAGTCTCATTACAGGCCTGGACAGGCCTTGAGGGTTCCAGGAGATTGAGGCTCCCAGATCTCAAGACATTCGGCACATGAAGGTGGTAAGGTTGTCAGCCTTAGTACCGGCCGCCTTTACCCCTAGAAAATATTCCTGGTACTAATTTATGTTAGAGGCTGAGTCTGCCCCAGGACCATAGCGCGGCCGACAGGTTTATGTCGGTAAAATCTAGTCTAAAGATACTAATTAAGAAAATATTTAATTGTTTATAAATATTAATTCTTACTATAACGGTTTGTGAGAATTAAAACGCTTTATTATCCAACAGATGCACAAATATATAATTCATAGATACAATCAGAATTATTATAAGGATCCATCATCAGGGAGCTCTATACAGTGCTTGGCTAAAATTACAGTAATTATTCTATCATGTCCGGACATGATAGAACCATTACTGTAATTCTGTCCCAGCACTGTATAAAGCCCCCTGATGATGGATCCCTTGTGATCCGAAACATGTTGGAGCAATTTTAAATATTTTAAAAATATTTTATAATAATTCTAATTGTATCTACGAATTATATATTTGTGCATCTCTTGAATAATAGTATTTTAATCGTCATTGATGCACAATACAAACATGAAGATGGGTTGTGAGAAGTTTCAAAACAGTTCTGTTTGAAAGATTCCATCCAGTGTAGGATGACAAAACTTCGATCGAAATCTGACGTCAAAAACAAGAGACAAGAAAGCAATAAACTTGTCTGGATGTGTTCGACGAGCGTCTTTTCTGTCCTGAAAGTTTATGTAGCGGTTTCTCCGAAAAGTCGCTACACATCTACGAAAATACACGGCGTCACGTACCATAAGTCCGTATAATCTTGAATCTGAACGTCTTGAGACCCTCGACTGTCACAATAAATATCAGCGCCCGTATCTCCACACTTTACGCGGCTGAGCTGGAAAGAAATCAGGCTAATGAAGTTCCTTACAAAACTGCCTATCAAGGACTTGTACGTTTATCTGACTCAATATGTATGTATGCTGGAATTCCTTTGATGTTTTCACACATGCCGCTACCTAAAGAAACATCTAATTAATTCTCTAAATCTCTCTAAAACGCAAGGTTTCTTGGAATCGTACGAGTGCCAACGTTAATATTTAGTTTTTGCTCGTAGTCCTGGACACTTGGGAGACCCAGGCGTAGATGGGAGGATAATATTAAGATGGGTTTTCAGGAATTGGGATGTGGGGGAATGGACTGGACCGATCTGGCTCAGGATAGGGACACGTGGTGGGCTTTTGTGAATGAGTTAATGAACCTTCGGGTTCTATAAAATGCGGGGAATTTCTTGACTAGCTGAAAACCGGTTAGCTTCTCAAGAAGGACTCTGCTGCAAGGGGTGAGTAAGTAAGTAAGTGATGGACATGAAAACCGTAACATTGTGTTGTTACTAGATGCAGTTTTTACAAATAAACCTTTTAAGGTCTAAAAATCATAACCAAGAAATTCCGAGCCAATAATTACTCGAGGTTTTTGTTCGTAACCTGAAATCAGTTCTCTCTAAATGTGGAATAATTACTTGTATGTCATTTACTCATTAGCATAGCAACAAAACATTTTCCAGGCAGAAAATAAACATGTTTTTGGTGCGCTTTCTTTCCTTACGCGTAACACCATAGTTTATCGCTTGAATGTTTTGTAACCAATACAATTTCTTGTAAAACGCCATATATTCTCTTCATTAGCTTTCAAAGAGAGGGTGGGAACGATAAATTTCACTGTGGCCAGAAATTCGAAACGTTTGTGACGTTCATAGACAGAAATATGTGTTATTTTGTTGTGTATTTGATGAACATAAGAGCTCTCTACACTGCCTGGGCAGCCGGGTTTCAGTGTCCGTTAATGTGAAATATTCCTTTCATCACCGCACTTGCAGATCAGTTTAGGGACTCGTCGAACCTTGCAACTGATAACTACTGGATCTTTTAACCGTAAGTATGAAGATTATGGTGCCTCCATTACCCCTGTAAAGCTTCAAGGCGTGGGGTTTAGATGACAGAAGTTCAACTTTGTGTAATTGAAGGTTTTACGAACATGAGTCTTCTTCTTTGTGACACCGTGTGGTTTTGTCAGTGTTTACTGACGTTTTGGAGAAACATGCTACCTTCATTTTTATAAGAGTTACTATATGTAATGTCCCCAAATTCAAAACTGTCTTTCAAACAGGGGTGTACAAATCCCGGCCGTCAGGTCCCCCGGGCGATTAATTTTTGTACGGTGAGGCCCAAAATTTGTGGGTCCATAGAATGAAACTCGCCTAAAATTTTGAAGTGACTTCTATATATTTGAAAAACTTGCGAAATTCTGCCTGATATTTGCTACCAAACTCAATGCTGCTTTTAGCTTAACCCCAATTTTCATTTAGGTCTCCGTGTCTGTGTGTTTGTGCACATAACAACAGTTGCTTGTTAAGAGAAAGTTTCACAATCGTATGAACTATTCTAGTCACCTAAACGGCCCATCAGGCCCGGCGGACCATATTTACACACTTTGACTCTCCCCCAGTCAGTATTTCCTTCGTCACATTGTCCAATAACAAACGTAAGACAAGAAAAGCAGATGTCTGGCTCTGCGACTGTCTGGGAAAGATTTTAGCCCAAGATTAGGTGAAAGTTTTCTTCTCTTACAACACACTTTAAAAATAATACAGCATCAGATGGCGTAAGAAGTCTTAAAATAGGCGTATTGCAATGTCGGTAAGTTGGGAGAATACTTGTGCGTTTTGATATCCGAACTACGAGACCAACGTCAATGCGATGTGATAGATACTATTCAAGTCTCAGTTTGAGGATTAATATGATGATTATGATAACGATGATGGAATTGATATTATTATTATCATCATCTCCTTTACGAAGGGTATTTATACTTACATTCCTCTGACAAACTATGTCCCTAGGGAATACAGTGTTGCAGCTATTCTGTTGTTACTATTCATGGTGCTTATATCGTTAGTTTCAGTGTTGAATCTATTGTATTTTTACATTAGTACTTTCCGAAGTAT
>Ga0123354_10015127_pt1 | contig 12034 bp, 2 predicted proteins | sample TergutLab28metaG_2_FD_97872 | JGI IMG/M metagenome (GOLD analysis project Ga0123354, IMG submission 97872) | Labiotermes labralis P4 segment gut microbial communities from Petit-Saut dam, French Guiana - Lab288 P4 | ecosystem: Host-associated > Arthropoda: Insects > Digestive system > Gut ... | reverse complement strand
AGGCTGAGTGGACCCCGTTCCAGACCCACTACTACTCAGAAAATCTGGTAGCGCCGGGGATCGAACCCGGGACCTCTGTATCTGTAGCCAGAAACTCTGACCACTAGACAACAGAGGCGGTCGGAGTTGAATACTACAAATCATATTTTACGTGCAAGCAAAGGGAGTTTTCAGTTTATGTAAAACAGCTCATTGTTCCAATACAACCAACATATGATACAAAATATAGCGTGTCTGGAATTTCAGAAATAATGCCATAATTATATTCCTCTTTCATACCATCTGCTAATATCTTTAATATTGTAAGAACATACTGGCATTAGACACTGTCTTATTTGTTAGGTATCACTAGAATAATTAATGCAATGGTCGGTATTTTTTTTCATACATTTGTAAAGGTGGATCTTTATTTGACAAACCAAATTCAGATCATACGAGAATCTCCAAACAAATTTGTGAAATTTTCATAGAACAGGTATGTGTAGTCCCTGCTTATGAGTGAAACGATCAGTCCCTAAATTTTATTTCCACCAAAACGTAAACTTTCTTCTTGATCACATAATTATTATATCACTTGTGAATTCCGAAAAAAAAATTTTTAAATTCTTTAGACTGCTGATTACGAACAATAAGAACGTTCCTCCAGTTGTACGTGGCTCATTGTTTTTACATAATTGGGTAGTGATAACATTGTGACGCGTGGCTCTTTTATTCATAAAATACACAATTTAAGATTAAAAAACTCTGGTAAAATTTTTGGTTATAAGAGGGTCTGAAAACGAGTACATTTAACGGACAAGAACAGTTCAGGAGGTCTGTAGTGACAACTGCGTGAACTAGACGGACGTTTTCGAATTGATGGAAAAATTTAAACGAGTGTGTTCCAAGATTTAAAATGATATTTGTTCAGAACGCTGGTTGACAGGTCAGAACTAAATCCACCCAGCAGCATATAAGGGATAGACTGAAAATCGACATGTGACTTAGCTGTGCCTGAAATAGTTACCAGCTATAGAAATAATTATCTAACCGAAAACATTGTGTTACGGTCTTGATGTATGTTCCGTGAATTTTGTGGAATTTTATTATATTTGTCCAAAAATGCATAATGTATATTAACAATATCTGATTCTTAGAGCACTGCTACATGTTTCGATGTTTGTTTATCATCCTCAGGGAGTCTCTTATTATGTAGGCTAAAGTTGCAAAATTCATAAAATGAAAATTTTTATACAGGTGTTGTTAAAAATAATTAATATATTAACATCATTCAAACGTTGTAACATGGGTCATTTTATTAATTTTATTGATTTTGTAACTTTAGCATACATAATAAGAGACTCCCTGAGGATGATGTATAACATGGAAAACACGTAGGAGTGCTATAAGAAACAGATATTGTTAACATATATCGTGCATTTGTTGGACAAATATAATAAAACTGTACCTCACTTTAATTATACCAACTAATGCACTTATATAAAAAATTTTCACACTAAAACACTTAAAATTGCTCCAACATGTTTCGATCTTAAGATCATCTTCAGGGAGCCATATTGTTCCTTGCTAAAGTCACATATTAAAACCACTCACTAGTTAATTTCCTTATATTAACAGGGTGATGTGGCCACATCATGGAAAGAAATATTTACACGCCTCTAACCAAGTAAAGCGGAAAGCAAGAAGCCCAAAGCGCTTGTCGCTGTTGGATCTTACCGTTAAAATATTCATGTGAACAGAATGGCTGGAAAAGGGGAAGTGAATTAGGGAATTACGGATCGGCTCCAGGGAGAATTGGAGGTGATCGGTCGTTAAGATTCCATTTCAGGTCTCAGTACAGGAGATTTATCCGTAGGAGTGGAAGTTTATAATTCGTTCCTGTCGCAAACTTGGAGCATCCGACATTGGCAGATCGTTATAATCCGCCTTCTGGTTTTCGACACTGCAACAGATGTAGGTTACACAGAAGTAGGATTCGGTATTTCTTTGTAACACTTGAATGACATAGTAATTTCTATCCAGCTGTCTTGTGGAAATGGGTTTGTTTTCATCTGGCTTCGTTCCAGTGTCAATAAAACATGAATCTTTCCGTAATCGACGCTTGAAATTGTTCTTAAGACGAAGGGCTTTAGCAATAAACTTTGATACAGACACAGCGTTTGGCCTCTCACTTATCATCCATTATATACGTGCTCAAATTGAAACGACCTTCAAGGTAACTTAAGAAACTGTAGGTAGAGTTGATTGATAAATATTGCAAATCGCGTTATACATTTAGGAAAGAGCTTTTCAGATAATTGTACCAATTTCTACTGTTACAAACACACAGATTCTATCACCATTTTAGGAACATAATTCTACTTCCCAGAGTGTAAAACTATTACCAACGGGAGAAATACGCACCCTTCAGGCTTGTATACAAATTTAATGCAGAAAGTTACAAAGACTCAATGTTTCAGTTAATATCTCTTATTTTAACTATTTTCAGCGCCAAGGTCGCCATTAGTGCTTAATAATAAATTAAAGTTTAATAGAGAAAATTTTTAAAACTTTCGATTCTTAAACAGATTTAGTACAGTAACCTTACAAAAACACAACTGTAATAAACAAATTTACCAACAAAGTTAACATTTATAAAATTTAAAAGAATAATAATAATAATATATTTATTTACTGCAATTGGGTTGTCACCCGGTGGCAGTGGTTATTTTACATGTAAACAAAACATGAAATTGTTTAATATTAGATTTAAGTCGGGAGGGCTACATGAGAAGCATGTAGTGGCAACTTGGTATCTTGGGAACCATCTCAGCATTTGCTTATAGGCACAGGGAAACCAAACAAAACTAGTGTCGAGGTGGCCGGTCGCAGGACCTTCCGAGTACTGACTTCTAGCCAGCAGTCCGGCATCCAAAGTAAAAAAAAAACAACAACAATGCACATACAGTACAACAAATACACATAAGACAACAACAACAATACACACGGCCAAACAACAACAATTACACACAAGACAGCTTAAAACTAGCAACAAAACACACGAGACAATTTAGAATACAACATGTACAAAAAGGTGAAGTATGAAATCTCATAAGAAGCTTATATGTTATCTTCATTTTATTTACTTATATTGCATAATTATGATGGTTGATGAAGGCCAAACATGTACCATGTACCTCTACATAACAAACGCAAGGTTGTGTCTGATGGCCTTTTAATAGCCATTTGTTTAATTAGTAAGGAAACAAATTCTTGACATGTGTGATTTCAGGCTTCCGCCGCGGAGTAAACAAGTTTCGTTTAACAGCGACTTGCACAGCGCTGACCGGTAGTTAGTTACCGGCGTGTTAAACATTACAATATAAGGACTGCACCTTCGTCTTTCATTGTACGTGAATACGTACAGGGTTCTCCTAATATAAGGGAAGAAAACGGAAAGGTAAATTTACCCCTGTCCACGCCATTAAAGCACATAAGGAGAGCAGAGTTATAATTCCACTCATTCTTAACCTTATCAACAGCTAGAGGTGAGCCGTCACCTTAACAACCTAGTCGACTTACATAGGGAAAAGAACACCTGTACCCATTGAATAGAAGTCTGTGTGGGCCCAAAATACGGTCTGCATTTCGTGGAAAAGAGAAAAAAATTCCTCTGCTAGGATTCGAACCCCGCATCTTCCAGCCTGCATCCTATTCACTATACCAACAGAGCTAGCCCGACTCATCCTAAAGGAAGAACAGAGATTAAGACCTTTTACCAGATTGTTGAGGATGAGGTTCCGATTTATGACAGAGGGCACACAGAAGATGCGTGGAAAAAATGGTGAATGAGGGGTTTAAAAATCACTAGGCTTTTACAAATGTTTTAAGTTTGGTCATGTCAAAAAGCAATAAATGGACGAAATATGTAACACATCATAGAAAAGACGAGACATGCATAAAGTAAGAGATGAGTCCTAGGCGTAGAAGGGTTGATAATATTAAAATGAAGCTTATAGAATAAAGTGTACTTTTGTGGAATGAAATAACTATTTTAGGACAGGGACCAGCAGCATGGTGGCGTGAACATGGTAACCAGTATGTTCCATCTTCCGTGCTTTAATCAAATCCAAAATATAAAACTAACCAACAAATACACTATTCACAATGTTCTCACCAACATGTTGCAGCCGGTATTCCGGCCATCTTCAAGGTGATGCTTTTATTACAAGAAAACAAACGTACAAAATTTGTGAATCTTATGTTTATTGGACCGTGCATCATCTTGATAGTTGAATAAAGATAGACCAACTTGATATCACTTGCTTTGTTATTTCATTATTTAATGCTCAGCATGTTTCGAATGTTAGTACATCCATCCTCAGGAGCTTGTGACTTATTTGTTGAGTTATTTCATGGGTTGTATTGCTTTGGTTCGATGTGTGTTGGTGTTACGTTGTGGTTCGGCTGGGGTAGTGTGGTATCCGGATACCACACCACCCCAGCCAAACCACATCGTAACACCAACACACATCGAACCAGAAAAATACAACCCATGAAATAACTCAACAAATAAGTCGCAAGCTCCTGAGGATGGATGTATTAACATCCGAAACATGCTGATCAGTAAATAATGAAATAATAAAGCAAGTTACATCAAGCTGGTCTCTCTTTATTCAAGTACAAAATTTGGTCAGCTGTGTCACCGTCACTCCGTAACAATTAGAAATATAATTTTGGTTAAAATTATGGAACCAGTATAAATAGGTTCAAATGGATAATTATTGAAATCTTGGGGGTTAAAATTATGTGTAACTCCAATCAACACTCCACACCATCAACACATCACATACGTGCTGGGTTAAAACTCACTACCATTACTGTACAAGTCGTCACTCCGCACACACCAAACAATTTTAACTCCCAAGATTTTAATAATTTTCCATTTTGAATTGTTTATAGTACTTACATAATTTTAACCGAAATTATAATTTTAAACGTTACGGAGTGACCGTGACTCTGTTAACCAAATCCGTACATGTGTATTCTTGTAATAATAACATCATCCTGAAGATGGCCGGAATGCCAGCTGCAACGTGTTGGTGAGAACATTGTGAATAAAATACATCATTAATATTGAAGTGTATTTGTTGGTTCGTCGTGTATTATCGTAACGAACCTTCCTATTTTATAGAAGGTGAAGAATTTTTGGAGATGTGAAAACTACCAAATTTCATAATTTCAGCTTCCCTGCGCGGTGTAATTGAGGCATTCGCTCTTCTGCTATGTTATGCGGCTTAGGTTGGTAGTTGAATACGGAGGTTTCGGAACAGCCTATCTTCCTTTGCAGATATGACGGACAGATGTCCCGAAATGTCGGTAGCCAAATATCAGTCTAAGCTGTTCCCCACACCAGCATAGCGAATGCCTCGTCTACCACGCTGTCACAACAGACTGTCGTCCAATTCCGTTAGGAACCGAACAGATATACTCGTAATAAGTTAAAAATTTATCATTGATTCAAGGTCAAAAAAACCTGACCATTAAAAAGCCAAAGAAAATGGGCCAGACAAGTTCGGTCGCACGTAGTTGAGGAGCCCTTACCTTCCGGCTCCATACAATTACTACATGAAAAGGTGTGGCCCTGTGGCAACGAACAGGCAGATGGCAATACTTTTCTTTCACCTATTGTTGCAGCACGCGCTCACAGCTGTTACCCTCAATGCGACATCCCCTACCCTAGTTACAAGCTCTGACAACTTCCCCCACAGACCGAGCTAATAACATCATGCTGACATTCCGTCATTGAAACCCAGTCTGGAGGCCAACATAACTGCTTATTTAGTGTCGTTTCTCCTTCGTCGTATCGAATCGGATACAAGCGTGCAAGATGAACGGACCTTACTGCCTTGCATACTGAGTGCTTCGACCAGGAAGGACATGCAGTAGTAGCGGTACAGCTTCGTGTGTTTTCAAACTCAGTTGCTGATGAAGGTAAGATGTCAACCGCATGTGTCACGTGTCTTACGTCGGAAGCAAAAACCACGCTAACGCAGCGTAAAATGCTACGTGGATCCCAGAACCAGCTGCAGAACTATCGGCTTTTTCGCAATTATACTATGACTCAGTAGTCTTAAATGTAAGTACTGACAGGAGACGCTCTGTTGTTTAAAGCATAAGGTCTGATGTAAAGACACATCAGTCTGACAAAACTTTAATAATGTAGCAAATTTGATTTTTAACGTAGATAAAAAAAAATCGTCTTAAATCGAAGATATCAGCAAGCATATTGTAGAAGATATATGCAGAGGTCTAATTGCACAGTTAATTTACTTCGTATACGAGTATATTTTTGCAGAGCTAATCGCAATGCACACATCCTGCAATACTCGTACTTAAAATTCGCAAAGTTCGTTGTTCTGTGACTGGTTACTTAATCAAGGCAATGAATGGCATTTCAACTAGAAACGGCAGCTCCTAATGACATGTAGGATACGCTTTTTTTTTTTAATTTAAGTTTACATATGTGTCAGCCGTTTTTGAGAAAGTCGATTAGGTAACATTTGACCAAAAAGTGTGGTTCAGTGTTGACACTGTTAACACTTTTGTGGCAAAGTCTCCGGTTTCTCATATCTTGGCCAAGATATCGGCTGCACTGATTGGAGTTTCTCTTAGTGAACTTAATCCATTCAAGTAAATAAAGATATATTAGTCCAATTAGGCAACAACCGCTCCCTTTCAAATACTTCCCAATTCATAAGTCATCCTACGATTCTACGCTATGTGAGTCGCTACTGCCTTTTGTCTTGGAAGCGTAGAGTTTTACGTAACGACTGACTGAGATATGTCGACTTTGGTAAATTATCTTCAATTGCCCATGAAACTTCAGTCCACATTATTTCAATTTAATTATTCACTAATCCTCGTATGATTAAGCGCTATAAAACCTAGGAACTGAAATGTTTGTTTTGTCAGTTAGAATAAACAAAACAATGTCGGCAGTGTACGTATAACTTCATATTGAGGTGCTTTGTGCAACCATTGTTGCCGTAGAAAAATAATGAGTATTACACAATCTGAGTGTATGTATTTGTAGCCTTAGGTACCCAGCATGCAATGCGCATGCACCATATTGTCATCTGTAGCCTGCCCGGCTCTACAATATTTTTCCACATTATCTCACAAACGGCAAGATTTTAGAGAGAAAAAAGTTATCGCACATAAAATGTGTCTTTTGATTTTCTGTACAACTTTGAAACATACTTCATTACAAGAAGATATGAACGAGGTATTATCATAAACATGCAAGTATCCATTATTTTTGTCATGTTTTAATTAAATTGAATGTTCTTGACAGATTTTCAAAAAATTCTCAAATACCAAATTTAATGAAAATCCATCCAGTAGGAGCCAAGCTGTTCAGTGCGGACGGATACACACAGACAGAGGGATGGATGGGCCGACAAAGAGTTTAAGTATAATACTTACCGCTATTTTTCCACCTGTCCCCTTCCCCCGCCCTGACCAAGCCCACAATAACAGGTGTGGCCCTTTGTTATAAAACGTTCGGAGACCCGTGATCTAGACGCAGTTACGAGACGTAGGCTATGTCTTGAAGCTTTTATGATGACTAAATTTAATAAAATCTACTTTGGTGTGCATCCTTCTCCATCATTGGGATTCTGACATAAAACCCCGACGGCTGAGATGAAGTCACTCTCCGAAACTATGGCTTACTTGCACCATCGGCGGCGGCTGTGAGCCCGAGAAGATTTTTCTAAAGTAGTTTCAAGGTTAAGACTGAAGTTACACTTTGCTCCCACATACACCGTAGTGACGTGGTGCTTAGTTTGATGGCCAAGTTTACCTTTCAATGATTTAGTCTCAACAGAAAATGGGTACTTTTACAAACATGATAAACTGGAATCCAAAACTATTACTTTTTTTCATGTACCTGAGAGAAATAAAACATTTATACAAATTACACATATACTACTCTAAACGTTTCTTCCCTTTGTTTAGCAAAAGCCTATTTGAGTATCCGGGAACTGTTCAGTGATCAAATTAGTTTCACATATTTATCTGGGCAAACTTCCTGACTTGGTATCCTGTTGACAAAGGAAGTTACTGTGGTCATTATTTCGCATTCACTACAATCTCACTGCCCACAAGACCAAGATCTAAAAATCATTGTTCCTAATCTGATATCCTGAATGGCGTACGACATGAATTTCCCTTTCCGGGATCCAAGTTCTGCCGACGTTTGAATTGGAATGATACAGGGTAAGCAGTTCCATCTGCTTCTCTTTAAAAAAGAATGGAATCATGATTAGAGATTTTCACAGCTTTGTTAACGCAGAGTAAGACTTATGGGATATAACGCCGTCTACATTGGCAAAAATTTAAAGACTTTTCTCAGAAATAGGCAGCAAGATCCTGAGAAAAGTACTTTTATTAATTACCAATCGTCATGCTGTGCTGTGATATACCAGACGATTTTAACCTTCCACAAAGGAAGGTATTACTCTAATATATAGCTCTTACGTTCAACATGAGTTTCTGTACAATTCTGCATAATTCATACACGCGAAGTTTCTTAAATACAGGCCAAAATAATGATCGTGGTTGAGTGGGTAACACAACTGCCACGTATTTTTGGATTTCAGAGATCAAACCTTGGCCCGGAAATAAGTTTATGCATTTTCTTCAGTAAATCTACCAAATCTACAAAATGTCAAGATAGTATAACAGCTTCAGGCGCAGGTGACATTACTAATTCTAAGCTCATACCAAAAGTAGGAAGAGTGGGTGAATTTGTGTGCGCATAGATCAATGCGTTTCTGCAGTTATAGGGGTGGAAATGCCAGCATTCTTCTGCTTACGTAGCAGTTGCAATTATGTCAATTAGGCAAAAGGTCAGTAAGGTTTGTGAGATAGCATTGAAGGTAGTGGTGCAAAATGACGGGAACTCTGTGGAAGTAATCCGGCGATACCTCAGACTGGACCACGACCATTGCCAGCCAAATTCTTTCCAATTTAGCATCCACTAATCCTCCTAACGTTCGACGTAATGTAGCTTCAGCTGCTGACAAGGACGTTAGTACATCGTAAATACACATACGGTAATACGTTCCTGGCTACAGACACGCAGTTGTAAAGTTGATTTAGCCACACGTAATAACGCTGTAGGGGAGACATGGCAGACTGGCTGCCCATGCGAATTAGGTTGGCCGCTCGCGAAACTGTTCAGAGGAATTTGTGTACGCGGCACAATGATTACAGTTAATAACACAAACGTTGGGTTGGCTAATATCGCAAAATCAGTTATAAAAATTTTGAGCAAAACTCCGTACTTTGTGTGTTCTCACGGCTTCCGCCTTTGATCTCAATGATCAGAAAATTTGCGATATTTGCTTGGCTACTCTGTTGTTTTGACAAAAGTACACAATGGATCGTACGCTGCGATAGGAGACAGACATACACAGGCAAGCTGCAATTTACATTTAAGCGAGAACTAGCCCTGTTAGTGCTGAGGTATGTCCGTGCCAAAACACGTGGTCATTGGCGTAGCTATTTTGTTTTTTACGAGGGAAATTAACATTTTTAGAGTTCTATATAATACACTTTTAGTGAAACTATTGCTATTTAAATAACAAGCCCAACATGTCAAAACTGACGTCACCTGCTACAAGAAGATGTCAAATAAGAAATGAGAGTCGCATAGTGCATTAAAAATTGAAATAGGAATATATCTGCTTAGGATTTTCAAGCAATATCGCGCGCCTAATTTGTCGAAAAAGGGGTCACGCGTTGCAAAGTGCATAAAATTAAACGCCATTACGGACACACCAAAAAAAAAAAGACAATTATGCAGAAAGATGAATAAAAAATAAATTGTGCGAATTAAAATAAGCTTTAACATTCTGGCAGGAATTCTCGTGTAAAATTAAAAAATTAAAAGAATCAGCAAGTTTCACGTTTACTAATTTAATTCTAATCAACTCACAAGCTTTTGTAGAAGACAATTTATTCGTGAGTGTTTAATCGAAAGGCATGAAATAATCCGCCCGTCAGAAAGTATAAGGATTCAAAAATACATCCCCTAGCAGAAACACAGCCCCTGACATGGCAGATTATCTGAGAGATCAGAGACGACAGGGTTTAAGTTTTTTCAAGCCTACTCGATGGCAGCAGATGAAAGCATTGATTTTAAACCTGCTGATCAGCTTGCTGTGCTTACACGTATTTGCGTTTGTAATTAAAATTGTGTTATAACTGAAGAAGGCGTGGAATTAATTCGTATGATTGGAACTAAAGAGGAGAAGACATTACTTGTAAGATATGAATTATATTTCAAAAAACAAGAAGTCCACTTAAACTTGCGTCCGTTATGACATGTGAATCTTATGCAATGACTGGTGTTAGAGAAGGGCTTTTGAGAAAATTAATAATAATAATAATTATTATTATTATTGTAATAATTAACTGCAATTGGATTGTCACCCGGTGGCAGTGCTTATTTTAAATGTAGACAAAATATGAAATTGGTAACTAATAAATTTAAGTCGGGAGTAATAGAATTGAGTTCAAATTTATTTTAATGGAAAACTGAGTAGCAGTGCTCATCCGTGCCATTGTATAATACACTAAGAAGACTGGGGGACCGCGGTAGCACAGTGGTTAAGATGCTGTGTTACAAATCGGAAGGTTGCTGGTTCGATCCCAGATGGTGTCATTGGAATTTTTCATTGACATAAAACCCCTCCGATCGCACTATGGCTCTGGGGTTGACTCAGTCTCTAACAAAAATGAGTACCAGGAGCATTTCCTGGGGGGCAATGACGGCCGGTGCTTAAGGCTGACAACCTTACCACCATCCTGTGCCGCTTTCATGCAATCTGGGAACCTTAACTTCCTGGAACCCTCTGGGCCACTCCAGGCCCGTTACGTTAAAATATTATTTACTGTGGTTTACATTGGTCTTAAGTCTTTTTAAAAAATTATTTACTATTTTTAAAAAGACATAAGACCAATGTAAAACATGGGATCCCATTGGTATAGCGAACGAAAGTACCTTAATTAACACCATTCCTTTGTAAGCCTGATGATGGCCGAACAAGGCCGAAACATGTCGCTTAATTAACCAGTTGTAGATCTGCAACTGTAATTTGTATGTTGTGTAAAGACGGTTCATTTCAATAAAGAAGGGAACAACTTAAAAATGTGAAATGACAACGAGTTTTAGTTCATATTACCGACGCACCTAAATGGGTTGGGCCTAAAACGTAAAGAACGGGAGAAATGAGTAACGCAGGCTATGGGAAGATGCAAATCGTAGGAGAAAATTTAGTATTACAGTTGGAAACATGAATTAAACGAATGGTCCAAATGTTACTCAGAGAATACTGTAGTACTGATAACTGAATTTTAAAATCGATTTCGAAATTGTATACTTCATGAAACGAAATTTGCTTTGTTGATTGAACACGTAATTTTTGCGCCGATAAGTTAGACTAAGACGTAGAAATAAGCTAGTAGCATGTTATTCATTTAAGAAGAAACATTTTACGACCTTGGAATGTTGTTTTCATAGTTACTTCCTTGCTAAACAATTTCTACGAATTATTCAATTTGCTTGCCAAATAAGCGGAGTGTTTGCTAGCACATATTTGTGTAAACAGTTGTGTTCGCCCACGAAATGAAACAAGGGCTTCGAAACTTTGCGGTGCACACAAACATATTTATCATTGATATGAAAGTACACATCGACGTAAATTATTAAACATGACATTAATTTGTCTTCATCTTCAAAGCCCCCCTTCACAGCCAAGCAGTGCAACATCTCAGCATAAACCTCAGATCTCTGGACGTAAACATTTTTTGTATGGAAGACCTTTGTGAAGAAATGAGAAGCAGCTTTTAATTGAGGGATATAAGTACAATTAAAACATTTGTAATTGTACTGAGCTTCGATATTCCGTATTTGTTGAATATACTATAATTACTGAGAAGTAGCACCCCCCCCCCCCCCCCCCCCCCACCCCCACCCCCTCTT
>Ga0123354_10015126_pt1 | contig 12034 bp, 10 predicted proteins | sample TergutLab28metaG_2_FD_97872 | JGI IMG/M metagenome (GOLD analysis project Ga0123354, IMG submission 97872) | Labiotermes labralis P4 segment gut microbial communities from Petit-Saut dam, French Guiana - Lab288 P4 | ecosystem: Host-associated > Arthropoda: Insects > Digestive system > Gut ... | reverse complement strand
TATATATATATATATATATATATATATATATAAGCAATATTTTATGTACCGTAAGTACTGTTACATGTTTCGGCGCATCTGCATCATCTTGAGGGAGTCTTATCCTTCCACTGTGCTAAAGTTACAAGAATCATTAAGTTTACAAGCGCAATAAAATCAGTACATTACAATGTTTACATGTGTGATCGTTACAGCTGATGATAAAATGCAGTCTATAGAACGTTGTTAGCTGTGGCAGCTGTTATAATTACAGTATATGGAATTTGTTATCTTGGTGGCTGTATATACAGTCTGGACTGTCTTATAGATGTAATCACTATGTTCGTGTTTCTTGTTCTTGCATGTGGATATGATATGCATTGAAATATGTACGAGTACTTATGATATAAACTGTTATTAATATATATTTATGTCTTTATCGTCTTTATCGTTGCACCGTGCGTTTTGTAATGTATTTAAGTAATAATATACATAATAATATATAATATAATACATATAATTAATAATAATATACATAATAATATAATATATATAATTAATAATATATAGTGCATTTTTTTGTCTGGATTAAAAACTGTACAAGACGCACAGTTCACGTATCAAAATGTAGGATAGCAGATATGATGAATTCTGTTCGGAACTTCTTATATGATATCATTATTTTATCTAACAAATATTGCTTGTCACTTTCTGTTGGCTTTCTTTCATTTTAACGTATCACAATTAGTTGACATACAGGCGGTGAAATTACTTATTTACTTACTTCTTACTTCCTTACTTATTCAATGGAGCAGATTCCCTCTTGAGAAGCTAACAGCTTCTCAGTCAGTCAAGAAATTACCCGTATTTTATGAAAAACCGAAAGTCCATTACCGCATTCACAAGTGCCCGCCACCTGTTCCTGTCCTGTGCCAGCTCGATCCAGTCAATAATCTCACATCCCACTTCCTAAAGATCCATCTTAATATTATTCTCCGATCTAAGCTTGAGTCTCCCCAGTGGTCTCTTTCCCCCAGGTTTCCCCACCAAAACCCTGTACACGTCTCTCCTCTCCCCATACGCGCTACATACCCTGCCCATCTCATTCTTCTCGATTTAATTACCCGAAAAATATTGAGTGAGCAGTACAGATCATTAACGTTTTTGGCGCCGGAATTATTTTTTTAATTTTAGCACACCCTGTGTATAAAATGTGAATAATACAGGAACCAAACACGTTAAAATTATGAAACAAACTGCATTTTGAAGAGAAAAAAAAACGGAGAATATATACCATGTTTAAAATATTCAGTACATATATTTGTTGAAGAAATATAAAAATTGCAACTTTAGAGGTTAGCGGTGCGGTACGACCACTATAGTTGACATTAGGCGTCTAAAGGTTAAGCTACTCGATACGCAGTTCTACACGCGGCGAATTAGCAGCGGAAAGTGACAAATAATAGTTCTCACCTACAAAAAAGTGACAAGATTTATAAGTGAAAAATTCTAAAGATTAAGATCCTTTACACCGTGGAGCTTGGTACTGTAAATGTCATAGCATTGATCAACTTCCGGATAAAACTGCAGGCACGTATCGGCATTTCTTTTCCAACTATTCGATGAACTGTAAACTCTAACTAATCGCAATGGATCCAGTAGTGGCGGTTCGAATTGCATTGAAGTTGTTCAAATCAGGCACAAAGCTCAAAGTTAAGTGCCTTCGCCTTATAACGCCGCTGGTCATTATGTCTTTAAAAAATAATGGAGCCCCGCGTGTTACTGAATCGAAAATCGTGCAAGACTAATGTAGTGCTGTAACAGTGTCGAGTGAGGCAGGAACAATATAGTTACTGTGCTGTGAGGAGACAGAACTGGGCTGACAAGTTGACAACACTGGACACTTCAGGTAATAAAGTGATTGTTACAGTACAGTAGAAGCAACCTGTATATTTACTGCAGAATTTTCCGCTTATTTCCAAATTAACTTGTCTTTTTTCATCATTTGGGTATTTCTTATTTCCAGAAGTAAAATCTGTGTCGCGGAGGAGTACAAGGGGGCAAATGCCCCCCCCCCCCGAAAATTATTTTATAATTAAAGATATTTTTTTTTGGCAACAAGAGGGACAAATATGAAAAAAACTAGGGTGAGAGTGGGGAAAGAGGTGTTTGTATATTAACCTTTTGGAGCCGGAATTATTTTTTTAATTTTGGCACATCCTGTATATAAAATGTGAATAATACAGGAACCAAATATTTTAGAATTATGAAACAAACTGCATTTTGAAGAGAAGAAGACGGAGAGTATATACCATGTTTAAAATATTCAGTATCTATATTTGTTGAATAAATATATAAAATGAAACTTTAGAGGTTAGCGTTGCGGTACGACCACTATAGTTGACATTAGGCGTAAAATGTTAAGGGCTGGTTCAAACCAATTTGCCCTTGTCCCTTAACGTCGTAACTTCCTAAAGGTCTTAATACCCATGGTAGATTTTCCCATTCCTCATAATGCTATCAACCAAGTTATGTCTGTGGTTATTTCAACTCTTATGGTCACAACAAATCCGCAAGGAATTTTCGTAATTCCAAGAGGGAATTTCATTTCTCACATTCTTATATAGGGGTCAGGATAGTGCAGTCAGTATACAGATTTGTTACGGAATAGACGCTTAGGGAATCGAATCCCGGTTGGGACGTTACTTTCCGTGCCTGTCCAGAGCAGCCTCGAAGATCATCATGCCGCCTAAAAAATGGGTACTGTGTCTTTCTAGGGGGTAAATCTGCCGGAACGTTGTGCTGAAAAATCACCCCGTCTAGTACCAAGGTTGCCAATGAGTTGGTGGTATATCTTCGCCTCCTTTCTGTGCCTACATTGGCATGTCATGGGGTGAGATTTTTGCCTTTCACATGAGTAACTTCCTGGAGCACACTCCTTTCTGAGCAGCCAACAGTTTCTCAACTTGTCAAGAAATTCCCCGAACTTTGTCGAACCAGGAAGTTCATTACCGAATTCGCAATATTTCGCCTCCTATCCCTATCCTGTGCCAGTTCTTTCCAATCCAGAACCAACATTCCACTTTCTAAAGTTCCATATTACTATTATACTCCCATCTACCTCTACTTGTTCAAGTGCCTCATGTTTCCCCACCAAACCCTTTATGCAACTCTACTCTGTTCCATACCTGCTACATTCCCAACCCATCTCACTATTCTTGTTTTGATCATCCGAATAATATTTTGAGAGCAGTACGGATCATTAAGCTCCTCATTATGTAGTCTTCTCCAATCCCCTGTTACCTCGTCCCTCTTAGACCTAAATATCATTTTCACCACCCTATTCTTGAAGACACACAGACTCTGTTTCTCCCTCACTGTCAGAGACCGACTTTCGCACCCACATAAAACAACAGGCAGAATTATAGTTCTGTATATCTTAATCTTTATATTTTTGTATAGCAAACCGATATACAAAAGATTCTGCACCAAATGATAACAAGCATTCCCTGACTTCTATCTGCTCTTAATTTCTTTCTTAATATAATTTTGATTTGTTAGGGTTGTTCTCAAATATTTGAACTCTTCAACTCTTTCAAATGAACTGTTATCAGTCTTTATTTTGTGACTTCGTCCTGCATTCTGATCTCGCGACTTAGCCATGTACTTAGTTTTACCAGCACAGACTTCTAGACCAATCTCCATACATGCAACTACTAAAGTTTCTGTGTTTTTCTTTACAGTACGTACTCTTTTTCCCAACATTTTAACATCGCCAATATAAACCAGAAGTTGAAATGTACCATTTAATTTCCAGCTTCCCTGGCTTACCAAACCCCTCCTAATGACATCCTCTAAAGCAAAATTCAAAAGCAATTACCATAAAGCAACTCCTTTTTTCAAACCATTCTTAATAGGAAACATGTCAGACAAATGTTTGCCTATCCGGAATCTGCTGTAGGTTCCATTCAGACATATTTATATTAGACTTCTAATTTCATGGGTGTAACAAACTCATTGACAATATTATACAAGACCTCCCCCTCTATTTTACGTTCGTGGTTCCGTGGATCGTAATTCTAGGTTGAAGAAATCCAACAAGATGCAACAGTATGCACATATTTATTTACTGCTAAATTACTCTACCTGTTTCGGGCGTCCATCGCGCCCATCATCGGGAGTACATAAAACTGTAGTTGCAGCCTTTGGTACAGATCATACTACCTGGGGAACGAGCTCCCAGACAGTATGATCTGTACCAAAGGCTGCAACATTATCCCCGCGTACCTTATTATTATTATTATTACTATGGATGTCTCTTGTCACAGGCCTTTTCTTCCTGGTACTTCTCTTGAAACAAAGGTGATCCCCACCGCTCAGGTTTGAAGCTTCACACTGCAGTAATTCCCGTATTATTTGTGATGTTCTAAGCATTATTATTATTATTATTATTAAGTTTATAGTAATCGTTCTGCAGCTGTAAAATTTACTTTATGAAGTACTAAACTTAGTGGTATTCACAGTCGCCGATTTCGTCTTTCTAATACCTGGGGAATTCAAAAGCATACAAGCAAAAGACGCAGGTGGTGAACCTAGCGGTATCCCTGTTTCTTGCAGGGTTGTATTTCGCTGCAACAAATTCGCCCATTAGGACGCTGTTAAACGTAAATCATTTCATTTTCGGTTATAAAATCTTGAAAAATATTCATTTAATTTAAATATAGATGCTTATAAATTGGTAACGAAAATGATTTTGAAAGAATATTTAGAAAATTTTAAATAGATATACAGATCCGTTTTGAGGCGGGTTTTATTATAGACGTTGCTACTGAAAGTCGGTCTGTGTTTCTAGAGGCGTTCGCAAACCGTTCGTCTGTCCCATATGCAGCAACTCTGTTCCCATCGGGAGAATTTTTATGAAATTTTAAAATTGAGGACTTTTCGGAAATATGTGGAGAAACTTCAAATTTCATTAAATTATGACAAGAATAATTACATGTGTATGTGAAGGTCTGTTTACGTTTATGATCAAATCTTCCTAAATACTTATTAAAGTAAGAAATGGTTCAAACAAAAGTTTGAAGGGAAAATCGAAACACATTTTATGTTCAGTACATTTATACCAAAATCGTGTCGTTTAAGAGATAAAGTACAAAGATATAGTACAGCCAGACAGGTCACAGATGACGACATTATTCTACGTAGAAGAGATGTGCTTTTTGTGGGAGTTGATGAACGGAATAATACAGTCACACGCTCGTAGTATTTCATACCTACTTCTTCGTAAGTTATTAATTTCTTCTGATCTCGTGAAATGTTTTACAGCGACACTTACAAAAAAAAAGAGAAATTGCGCCACTACTTATCTATCATTACAATCTGTTTAGCCAAATTTTGCGTCTAAAGAAGACCATGAGGAAACGAACATTCCTTTGTTTCAATGCAGCGTTTATATGCATGTGAAGAGAGAGACAATGTGATATAAAATAATGTACGTCAGCACAACTACTTCATTACACAAAGTGATTACATACGCTACATGTTTCGACTATTAATCAGTCATCTTCAGACCTATTTTGTGAATTGAGTCACAAGATGCTATGCACAAATTGGGATCCCATTGTGCTTACATTCATGGAAATACATAAAAATTAAATAATTTATCTCAAAGATGTGACGTGAAAATTGTGTTTACATCAGTGGGATACATAAAATTGGATCAATTGTCTAGAAAAATGTGTTATACAAATTGTGTAATAAAAGGTTAAAATATGTAAAATTTCAATTACACAATTTGTGTAACACATTTTTCTAGACAATTGATCCAATTTTATGTATCCCACTGATGTAAACACAATTTGCACGTCACACCTTTGAGACAAATTATTTAATTTTATATATTTCCATGAATGTAAACACGATGGGATCCCAATGTGTGCATAGCGTCTTGTGACTCAATTCACAAAATAGACCTGAAGATGAATGATTAATAGTCGAAACATGTAGCCTATATAATTACCTTGTGTAATAAAGTAGTTGTGCTGACGTACATATTTTTGTATCATATTACGTTTATAAGCAAAATCGTGATGCCTCTGTTCAAAAGAGAGCCAATATATTTTGAATATAACTTATTTCAAATACTGTTAGGCCCAGTTATAAATTTAATTATTGCCAGTGATATACTTACTCACTCCATGGTGCAGAGTCCTTCTTCAGAAGCTAACTGGTTTGCAGCTAGTCAAGAAATTCCCCGCATTTCACGGAACCCGAATGTTCATTACCGCACTCACAAGCGTCCGCCACCTGTCTCTATCCTAGGCCAGCCCATTCCAGTATGCTGCTCGATGTTTCCACTAGGAACACTCCCCCCAGAGATCCGAGTGGGGGAGTAGTTTACCTCCGGATTGTTTTGTCTCCACAGCAAGCATCCAGCATGTGAGTGTTTCTTAACAAAGTTTTTTACAGGGAGGGGTTGTTAGCAACTCACCCAACCCCCAAGCTAGATGACCATCCCTCGTCGGCTGTCCGCAACTGCTTATTCAATACATTCGCAGCTACCCTCCATATTGGAGGCCGTTCCTCTATCCGCAACCTGAGGATGCGCCATGCCGTGATGTGCCAACGATATATCTTTACAATAAAAGTATTTTTGTGCAACAATCTATATTTTTCTATAGTTCACAACAGACATGCAACTAAAAAACAACACAGGATGCGTTGTTTTGTTGCCACTGCACCAATTTCCACATGAATGCGCCACATTGTCAAATTAGACTATAATGCATATCTAGTTTCCTTATTATGCTGTTCGCACCTTCTGCCAGCTATGTTATCCCACAAAACTTTACTGCCTCAACGGATAACACCAAGCCGCTGACCCGAAATTGGGTCAGCTGCAGGCTACCACGCATGTTACATAACATTCGCTACGCACGGTAGGGCTAACTATAGCAGGGAAGTGTCGTTTATATTCGGATAAAAATTTACATATAACCTGAAAAGGTTTCGGTTAGCGGGTTCCATTACAGATAGTAACAGGACACTCAGATGACACAAACACACAGTTTCCCTACAGACTGTCTGTGGTTAATATCTCAGCGACACAGGAATTGAGGCAGGACTGAATTTTATGAACTAGTATCTTCATAGTGTGCGTGATAGACAGACAGACTACACCCTGGTTGTAAATATGGCTGAACACTTACTTCAGCTCAGTGCATAAGTGAAACATAAGATTCATCCACGAAATAACATTACAGGATATGAAGATTTTTGAGGTGGGTTGCCACTACGGTTATCGGACTAATTTTCTTCCCTATAGACCCTAAATTCACACCTATATATGACACAGATTCTGGCACTTTATTTTACACACGTCTTCAATTATAAGGAAACCAATGCTTTTTTTAGCATGAGGCTACAACATCGAATATGGCAAAGAATTTTGTTCTTTGGCGACAGAATAACAATAAATAAAATATGAGGTCCTATTTCGCCAGATCCGAAGTCTTGAGATTTTTGTATTTTTTTTTGGGGGGGGGGGATTATCAAGGGAGAACTTTTATAGTAATAATAATAAAAAAATGAAGAAGATATAAAATCATCCAGGAAATGGTGCCTGCAATAGCACAAGCTGCAATTCGACACGCAATGAACCGTATGGTGATTAGAGGTGATGATTTGTTGCGAGTCGAAAAGGGCAGATGTTTCCAGCATCTTAATGAATTGCGGTGAGAAAGAACGTAATATTAAGTGGAAAAACATTGAAGTGAAATGCGTGGGTCGCTACTCGCTGCAGAATTTAGGAGGGTCAGGATGTGACCAGCGATAAGGTTCAGATAAAGAAAAATGAACCTAAACACACACCGACTGCTTGCACGCGTGTAAGTGCGTGTAAAGTTTGTCAATATATAAATATTGTACATTTGATTAATCTGAAATAAGTTTTCCTGAAAAAAAATTTGCCTATTTCTTAATTTCAATATAATGGTATATATACAATAGATAAGGATATATACAAAAGAGGTAAATCAGTCCCGTTACAGGCCTGGAGTGGCCCAGAGGGTTCCAGGAAGTTAAGGTTCCCAGAATTCGTGACAACGGCACAGGATGATGGTAAGGTTTTCAGCCTTACACACCGGTCTCATTTACCCCCAGGAAATGCTCTTGGTACTCATTTCTGTTACAGACTGAGTCACCCCAGGGTCATAGTGTGGCCGGAAGGATAAGTCAATGAAAAATTCCATTGACACCATCGAGAATCGAACCCACGACCTTCCGGTTTGTACCGCAGTGCTTCGACCAACTGCACCACCTCGTGCTCCTATATCATGTTAAATACCAGTAAATATTTTAACATTTGAAAAATTAACATTATGATGTCGAGCTAAATAAATCTTACGATTTGTATTTTGTCGATCTATCTCTACATTACATATTCTGTATATCACACGCAATTTCTTCATCGTCTAGTCTCAAAAACTGTGATCAAAAACCGCTAGCGCCTTTCGCCAAGCCCATTTGTCTCAGCGGTTGGCCCATAAAGTGGGGTCAAGTTAAAAGTATGATCTACAAGCATTGTAGATAAAGTGCACTGCGGACAAGCAAGTCAAAGGAAATTCAGTCGTCTTGCTTTAATACTAGAGCTTGTTAGTGAAGGTTAATTAAGCTCCAATTACGACACGGACGCTCGTCGTCACGCATTGAAACTGCAGCTGCCATCTCACTTCGTTCGCTGTTAATTACTCTCTACTAATGTAGCGGTATACAGTACAATAGAAGAACAGTCCGCTTGTGGACAGTCGTTTGTTTTATTGCAGTTCAGAAAGACAGTAGTTCCTGCCCACCCTAACAGAGAAATTATATCGATAGATATCAATCGATATGCTTAGGCTAATTACGAAATCGTTAACCACTCGAAGACATTCGTCTATTTTACGTTTGACGTTTGCGAGACCGTGCTTCATCAGAACAATGATGTAAGCAACCAACCAGATGCAACAAATTCCGTTTATTGATCTTTTTATTGATCTGTTTGAATCTGCTCTACATGTTTCGGACGACAAACTCGCTCATCTTCAGGAGAACTTTTGACTGTATATACAGCTTTGGTACAATGCAGCTATATCGGTGCATTGTACCAAAACCTGCATATATATATATATATATATATATATATATATATATATATACACACACACATATATGTATAGTCAAAAACTGCTCCTGAAGGTGGGTGAATTTGTCACCCGAAACGTGTAGAGCAGATTCATATAGATCAATAAAGAAATCAAGAAACGAAGATTGTTGCATCTTGTTGGTTTACATTCATCTATGTTTTGTACAAAAATGGATTATTAAAAAAAACATTAATTTTTTTCATATTACAACCACCCCCCCCCCCCATTGGGCCAGGGCCCTCTCATTGTCGAGGCTTCAAGATCACATACATTTAAACACATCACAATCTGTAGAGCTCCTCTGGACGAGAGATCAGCCCATCGCAGAGACTTCTACCTGACAACACACGACAATCACAACAGACATCCATGACCCCTACGGAATTCGAATCCATAATCTCAGCCAACGAAATATTGCAGACCCTCGCTTTAGACCGTACGGCTACTGGGATCGGCACTGGAGTATACACCTCACAGAAAACACAATTCTTATCCATTAAAACGACCAATGACATATCGGGAATTGATCAGGAATCATTGTGACACCCATGCTTAATAAAAAACGCACTGAATTCTATAACGTGTTATTCATATAAATTTACCGTCCGTTGTACGCATAGTCACCACAGTTTTTTTCTGTGTTTAAGCAGATTCAAATCAGGAATATTTGCTAACATTTATTTCAGAATTTCTTCCGTTCGCTTGTGTTGTCTAAGCAGTGAAGGCCATAACATACGCAACTGTAATTTTTGATGTAATAAAAGTTTGAATCTTGGTCTGTCGCTCGATGTTAAGACACAAAACTGACAATATACATTGGAAAACAAATGTTCACGGCTGTATTTAAATGGAGACGGGAGAAAAAAGAAGATTATATAGTAACAATCCGTATTATACAGGACGTTTATGTGTCAGAACTATTCGCCGTAAGAGCGGAAGACAACGTTCTTGAATAGCAACCAATAACACCACCATTTCTTCTTTGTTCAGCTTCGCTCAGTTTCAAAACAAAAGAAAAACCCTCTAAATATTCAAATATTGCGAATCTCACGTACGAATTTGAACCGGTATAAATCGTTCGTAAGAAATAGACTGTTCGACGCACTTTAAATGCATTTTAATGACTCATTCCATTGTAAAGTTGCACAGCAAAAACACACACGTCAACAAGAAAGCTATTGTGCTAATGAAGTACGCCGACCGGTTCATTCAACTCCTCAGCAATTCCATTACAGTAAGAAACTAATAAATTAACGGAGTACATTTTCCAATTATTTTCTACAAACGAACATTTTATTAGCCCAGATGCGAAATAAACTAGAAAATGTAGATGTGTGCATGTATTGGTTTTGTAATGTGCGGCTATTTTGACAAATGTGTGGGTGTTTTGCGAAATAAGCAGCAGTCCCGTTACAGGCCCGGAGGGGCCCAGAGGGTTCCAGGAAGTCAACGTTCCCAGATTTTGTGACAACGGCACAGGATGGTGGCAGGTTTTCAGCCGTAAGCACCGGCTACTTAACCCCCATGGAAATGCTCCTGGTACTCATTTATGTTAGAGGCTGAGTCGACCCCAGGACCACAGTGCGTTCGAAACGATTTTATGTAAATGAAAATTCCAGTGACACCAGCTGGGATCGAAAGAGCGACCTTCCGATTTTTCAACACAACATCTTAACACACTGTGCCACCTGTTTTGCGAAATATTTGTAATTTTATTTACTGTGTTTTTGTATTGTTTCGTTTATGAATTTTTATTCTTATTTGTTACTAGTTTAAGGAATTTTGCTACTGAGTGAAAACTCAATTGCAGTGAATAATAATAATAATAATAATTTTCCCAAAACGAGGTTCTATTTTATTCTTTTCCTATAATATGCGAGGGTAGGGGGTTGAATTTAAAAAAAAGAAACAGACAGTTACGTAATGTAAGAGCATCACGTTTGAGTTCGTCAGTGTGGCGTCTATTTGTTACAACGCTCTATAGTCTTACATTTTGCTAGAACAAAATATCAACCCGAAGTGTTTATCCATCTTAAAAAACTCAAGTTGCAGTACAATAAGACCATAAGAAGCAACCCAATGTTCGCAAGCCGCTACAATTTCTTCAGAGCCAAAAAAATTTACATCTCCTTTTGTTTTAAAACTGTCCAAATTATGTGGTAGAGAAAAGTGAAATTATATTCTAATTTTTTGTACTTCTAAAATGAAGGCACTTTCTAACGACCTCCTATAAGTGTACTGGTGCCTAACAGCAGAAAACGAAACTTGTTAGCAATCTTCGTGCTGCAAAAGAGCAAGGGGGTTATAGCAGTTATAGCAGCTCTTATTGCTTCGTAGTACGGACGAAATGAAGGCTGCAGAAGACGTCACATTGACATGGGCACCGATTGTGAAATAAACAAGCAGACGTTAGTCTAGACGAAAATGTTTGTTCTACATTCTCATACCTAATCTAAAATCGCACGTCTTTCAGTGTAATAACAATTTACCTTTTTAACTAATTCACCTTAATTTTTCATGTAACAATATGTATTATATATATATATGTCCATTAGATAGAAGTTAGTGTGGGCCCCAGAATCAGTATGGTAGTTTTGTACAGAGAAAAGTATTTTTCTCCTACTAGGATTTGAATGCCGGACCGTCCAGGTCTTAGCCAAGTAGCTATAACGATTCCGGCTCTGCAGCCTACTTTAACAATGAGACATTAATAGATTTAATACCGATTATGAACGTCAATTTACTGCTTCAAAATTATTGTACGACAAATTTAAAAGCAGAATCGCCCTATACTATATATATATATATATATATATATATATATATATATATATATATATAACACACACGCTACAGATATCATATATATATAT
>Ga0123354_10015125_pt1 | contig 12034 bp, 4 predicted proteins | sample TergutLab28metaG_2_FD_97872 | JGI IMG/M metagenome (GOLD analysis project Ga0123354, IMG submission 97872) | Labiotermes labralis P4 segment gut microbial communities from Petit-Saut dam, French Guiana - Lab288 P4 | ecosystem: Host-associated > Arthropoda: Insects > Digestive system > Gut ... | reverse complement strand
TTTGCAAGCCAAGGGACAAATCGAAGTTTACAGCATTGTTGGAACGCTTGTTAAAACTTATAACATAACCGGCGTCACGACAACAATTGATGTTTCAACACTGCCTGCAGGAACTTATATTGTGAAAGCCGATGGCAAAAATACTGTTATGCTGAAGAAATAAGTAACTGAATAATTGAGTAACTGAATAATTGAGTGACTGAATAACTGAATAACCGATTATCAGTTATTCAGTTATTCAATTATTCAGTTATTTTATTATTTAATTCTTATGAAACGACTAAGATTCATTTTCTCGGCGGCGCTAATGATTGTTGCAGGATATGAGGTTTTTCCTCAAGAGAGCGGTATTCAGTTTGTCAATGCTAAGGATGTAAAAGTAGACGATCCTTTTTGGAGTCCGAAATTTCAAACATGGAGTACGATTACCGTCAATGATGTTTTCGATAAATTTGAGGGTAAATACGATAGTCATGGCGATAGTAGTAATGTTTTCTGCAACTTCGACAAGGTAGCCGGTGGCAATAAAGGTACGATGAATCATTTCGGAGAACCGTGGTTCGATGGATTGATATATGAATCTATAAGAGGCGCATCGGATTTCCTCGCTCAGCGCCCTGATTCCCGTTTGGAAGCGCGTATTGACGGATATATCAACCGGATTGCGGCTGCTCAGTCGGTAGATTCTAACGGATACCTGAATACTTATACCATTCTGAATGAACCGAATCATCGCTGGGGCGAAAATGGAGGATTCCTGCGCTGGCAGCACGACGTATATAATGCAGGCATGATGATAGACGCGGGCATACATTACTATCAAGCTACGGGAAAAACTGAATTGTTAACTTTAGCTACGCGCTTCGCTAATTATATGGCAGAATATATGGGACCATATCCCAAAAAAAATATTGTTCCTGCACATTCCGGACCTGAAGAAGCTATGATAAAACTTTACCGGCTCTACAAAAATGACAAAAACCTTAAAAAGAAAGTACAAGTTCCGGTACACGAACAGGATTATTGGAATTTGGCGACTTACTGGATAGAAAATCGCGGCAATCATTGCGGATATCCGTTGTGGGCTGCATGGGGCAATGAAGAATCTGAAAAATGGATTCGGGAAAACAAATATGCTACGCCTGAGTTTGGTAACCATTCCCGTCCTTCATTGGGCGTATATGCCCAGGATTCAATTCCTGTATTTCAACAAAAAACTATCGAAGGACACGCTGTAAGAGCTACTCTCCTTGCAACAGGCATAGCTGCCGCCGCAATTGAAAACCGGTCTCCCGAATATATTAAAACGGCTAAAGCGCTATGGGATAATATGACAGGGAAAAAGATGTTTATTACGGGAGGAGTTGGCGCCGTACATTTCGATGAAAAGTTTGGACCCGACTACTATTTGCCGACCGACGCCTATCTGGAAACCTGCGCTGCCGTAGGGGTGGGATTCTTCAGCCAGCGCATGAACGAACTGACCGGCGATGCAAAATACATGGATGAACTCGAACGCTCCCTTTATAATGGAATTTTAACCGGAGTTTCACTCGAAGGCAACACCTATACTTATCAGAATCCGCTTAATTCCGACAGGCTTTCGAGATGGAAATGGCATCCATGTCCGTGCTGCCCTCCGATGTTTCTGAAAATAATGTCGGCTGTTCCGGGATACATATACGCTCACGAAGCGAATAAGATATATATCAACCTGTTCATTTCCAGCGAGGCAGATATCAATTTAAGCAAACTAAATACTGTCAATATTAAACAGACAACCAAATATCCATGGGATGGGAAAATTACGTTAAATGTTAACCCCCAAAAAAATGGCGCTTTTGCTGTTATGGTACGAATACCGGGTTGGGCGCAGGGAAAAGAAAATCCTTACGGGCTATATACATCCAACATCAAATGTGAAGTCAAACTCTTTCTTAACGGCACGCTACAGGAATTAAACATTGTGAATGGATATGCCGAAATAGACAGAAAATGGACTAAGGGCGATAAAATAGAACTTGAACTTCCTGTGCAGCCCCGCATAATAACAGCAAACGAAAAGGTCGATTTGCTGGATGGTATGGCGGCGATAGCTTCCGGTCCTGTAATCTACTGCCTTGAAGGGATTGACAACGAAAATCTCGACAGTTTGAAATTAGATACAAGCGTACTACTCGCACTTTCTTACAAAAAAGACCTGCTAAATGGCGTTAATGTGATAACAGGAAACGGCATAGACCAAAAAGGCAAAGAAGTTGCCATTACAGCTATACCGTATTTTGCAGCCGGTAATCGCCAATCATTGAAACCCGGAGCTTTGACTAATGGCTACAAAGTATGGATATCAAAAACTTGCATTGGACTGATAACGGGCGGTTGTATCTATTCTCAAACGCCTGTTAATGAAAAAACGGCATTCCAAACTTCAGCGTCTTGGAAACCGGCAATAGATGTACGCGCCGATGTTGCTATCGTTTACGGTGTAGGCGGAAATCCGTCCGACCGCTCAAAAAAGTCGCCATTTGAAGAACGTGTTCAATCGTGGCGCAATAAAGGATATACCGTACATTTTATGACCGGAATCGCTTGGGGAAGTTATGAGGATTATTTCACCGGTCAGTGGGACGGCAAACAACACTTGGACGAAGGACAGGTAACCGTCAATGGCGATACTATTTGGCACGGACGAATGGTTCCCTATATCGTACCTTCCTTGAATTATATCAAATACATGAAAGAAAAACACATCAAACGCGTGATTGATGCAGGAATTGACGCTATCTATCTGGAAGAACCGGAATTTTGGATGCGCGGCGGCTACAGTGATGCATTCAAAAGGGAATGGCAGGAATATTATGGTTTCCCTTGGCGTCCGCAGGATGAATCGCCCGAAAACACGTACCTCTCAAATAAACTGAAATACCATCTCTATTACCGTGCATTAAATGACGTTTTCACTTACGCTAAAGAATATGGAAAAAGCAAAGGGATGAATATTCGCTGCTATGTGCCTACTCACTCGTTAGTGAATTATTCTTCTTGGCAAATTGTCAGCCCCGAGGCAAGTTTGGCTTCATTATCCTGTATTGACGGATATATTGCCCAAGTTTGGACAGGAACTTCACGCGAGCCGACTTATTATAATGGAGTACAAAAAGAACGAGTTTTTGAAAATGCTTTTTTAGAATATGGTTCAATGGAATCTATGGCTCGTCCGACCGGAAGAAAAATGTTTTTCCTGACCGATCCGATTGAAGACAGGGCTCGCGATTGGGCGGATTACAAGAAAAACTATCAGGCGACCTTTACGGCGCAATTGCTATATCCCATGATTAATAATTACGAAGTAATGCCATGGCCCGAACGGATTTATGAAGGTTTGTACAAAACTTGCGCTACCTGCGATACGAAAGAGCAGATTCCACGATTTTATTCCACTCAAATGCAGGTAATGATTAATACATTGAACGACATGCCTTTATCCGGAAATAAAGTAAGCGGCTCTCACGGAATCGGCGTTCTAATGTCTAATTCTTTGATGTTCCAACGTTTTCCAACGCATGCCGGTTACGAAGACCCGCAGTTTTCCAATTTCTACGGACAAACATTGCCCCTGCTCAAAAGAGGAATACCGGTTGAAATTGTCCATATTGAAAATACAGGCTATCCTGATACATGGAAAGGAATTAAGGTTTTAGTCATGTCATATTCAAATATGAAACCGCTTGATCCGGAATACCATAAAAATATCGCCCAATGGGTTAAAAACGGTGGAACACTGGTTTATTGCGGCAAAGACGATGATCCGTATCAGTCGGTTATGGAATGGTGGAATACCAACGGAAATAATTATAGAGCGCCTTCCATGCACTTATTCAAATTATTGGGTATGAATTTGGCTCCTTCTACCGGCGAATATACGTGTGGAAAAGGCAAAGTGTATGTGATACGGGAAGATCCGAAAAATTTCGTCTTGGAAGCGAACGACGATAAATCCTATTTCGACCTGATACAAAAAGCTTATCAAACAGCGCCCAATTCCGGTAAATTAATTCTGAAAAACAACTTATTCTTGGAAAGAGGACATTACATCCTTGCTTCGGTAATGGATGAAAGCGTTTCTTCCGATCCATTGCAACTTTCGGGAACATTCATCGACCTTTTTGATCCGGAGCTTCCGGTATTGCATGAAAAAACAATCCGGACGGGAGAGCAAGCCTGTCTGTATGACGTATCGAAAATCGAAGACAAGAAAACTCCTCATGTATTGTGCGGAGCGTCAAGAATATATGATGAAACTTTCAAACAGGGTTTTTACTCGTTCATTGCTAAAAGCCCATTGAATACGACCAATGTTTCTCGAATTATATTGCCTCAAAAGCCTAAAAATATCACGATAAAAGACGTTGCCGGAAATGTAATCACCTGTACGGAAAACAGTTGGGATGAATCCTCCCATACCTGTTTGATAAAATTTGAAAATAACCCGGATGGAGTAACAATCGTAATAAATTGGTGAATGAGTTGATAAGCATATAGTTAAGAAAAATTTAATATAAATCAAACATAATGAATACAAAATTATTTATCTTTCTCGCAGGATTTTCCATCTTGTTTTCCTGTACATCTACCGTCGAACAAACGGTTATCAAAAGCGGATTGCGCGCGCCGGCAGTCCCGCTCATAACTATCGACCCCTATACAAGCGCGTGGTCGATGACCGATAATCTGTATGACAGTCCGGTAAAACACTGGACAGGAAAAGACTTCCCTTTTCTCGGCGTTATAACGGTTGATGGCAAAACCTACCGTTTTATGGAAAAAGAAACGCCCGAAATGGAAATTCTTGTTCCTGCTTCCGAAATGAGCGACTGGGAAGGGAAATACACCGTTGCCCGACCGGCAGGAAACTGGACTGCCGAAAATTTCAACGACAGCTCGTGGAAAACAGGGAAAGGCGCGTTTGGAACAATTTCTAAATACCGTGAAAGCACGGCGAAAACCGACTGGATGCAAAAAGAGATATGGGTGCGCCGTGCGGTCGAGCTTCCGGCTGATTTTACAACTAAAGGACTATACCTTATTTATTCCAACGACGACGACGCCGAATTTTATATCAACGGAGTGAAGATAGCCGATACCCAATGCTGCAATAAAAATGCAACCTTGAAAATTAATGATGAAGCGGCTAAAGCGTTTCATGCAGGCAAAAATATTATTGCCGCCTACTGCCGTAATACTGTGGCAAACGGTTTGCTTGATTTCGGAATTTTAAAGGCAAAGGAAGATTCAATTCGATTTGAACAAACGGCGACGCAAAAGTCGATTGACGTTAAGGCTATGCAGACGCATTATCTTTTTACTTGCGGCAATGTAGATTTGAAACTCACTTTCACCGCTCCGCTTTTTATTGACAACCTGAATCTTTTGAGCCGTCCCGTCAATTATATTACTTATACGGTAACTTCCACCGACGGCAAGAAACACGATATTAAACTTTATTTCGAGGCTTCGTCCAACTGGGCGTTGAATACGCCTTATCAAAAATCGACGTCTGAAGCTATTGAACGCGACGGATTGGTTTACCTCAAAACAGGCAGTGTGGATCAAAACATACTGGGTAGAAAAGGAGACGATGTACGCATCGACTGGGGATATTTTTATATTGTCGCCGAAAAGGATAATACCAAATATGCTGTTGAAAATAAAAAACTTATGCTTACAAAACTTTTGGGAAAAAGTGCTAAAGCGGAAGGAAAGATTATGCTTGGCTACGACGATATATATTCAATTCAATATTTTGGCGAAAACTTGCGTCCATACTGGAATACCGGCGGCAATTCAACGATTGAAGAACAGTTTGCCCTGGCAAATAAAGAATACAAAACGTTGATTGCAAAATGCGATTCTTTTGACAATAAGTTGATGGAAGACGCTGGAGAAGCCGGCGGAAAAGAATACGCCGAACTTTGCGCATTGGCTTATCGTCAGGCAATTGCAGCGCACAAGCTTGTGAAAGCTCCCAACGGCGACCTGTTGTGGCTCTCGAAGGAAAATTTCAGCAATGGTTCTATCGGGACAGTGGATCTTGCCTATCCTTCCTCGCCGCTTTCCCTCTATTATAATCCGGAGCTTACCAAAGGTTTACTCAATCCTGTTTTCTATTTCAGTGAAAGCGGAAAATGGGCTAAACCTTTTGCCGCTCACGATGTCGGCACTTATCCTCTTGCCAACGGACAAACATACGGAGGCGATATGCCGGTGGAAGAATCGGGGAATATGCTTATAATCACAGCCGCAATTGCCGCTCGTGAAGGCAATGCCGCTTATGCCGAAAAACATTGGGACGTGTTGACTACATGGACAGATTATTTGGTGGAAAAAGGTTTAGACCCTGAAAACCAACTTTGCACCGATGATTTTGCCGGACATTTCGCCCACAACGCCAACCTGTCCATCAAAGCTATTATGGGAATAGCTTCGTATGGATATTTAGCCGGTATGTTGAATAAAACGGAAATAGCGGAAAAATATACTGCAAAAGCAAAAGAAATGGCTCAGGAATGGGTAAAAATGGCAGATGCGGGCGACCATTACAGCCTTACTTTCGACAAGCCGGACTCATGGAGTATGAAATACAACCTCGTGTGGGATAAACTGTTGAAAACAAATATTTTTCCGGACGGGATAGCTCAAAAAGAAATTCCATACTATCTTACAAAACAAAACAAATACGGCTTGCCGCTCGACAATCGCGCAACCTACACCAAAGCCGACTGGATTATCTGGACGGCAACGCTGGCTGATGACCGGGAAACGTTTGAAAAATTCGTTGCCCCCTTGCATCTGTTTATGAATGAAACCATTTCGCGCGTCCCGATGACCGATTGGTATTGGACGGATAAACCCGAACAGCGCGGTTTTCAGGCTCGTTCTGTGGTGGGAGGATTATGGATGAAATTGCTAAAAGAGAAAATGAAATGAAAAAGATATTTTTATTTTTAATAATTTTAATCCATTTCCCGCTTTATGCGCAGAATTTAACAGCTTATCAAAAATTGCGGGGCGAAGTATTGTCAACAGACCCTGACGACGATTACACACTCCACAAATACAATGCTTTCGACACGAATACAGGGACAAGTTTTATGGCTCGCGACGTCGGCGGCTGGGTCGGACTTGATTTGGGCAAACCATACCCAATCCGCAAAATCCGCATTTATCCGATGCCCGACCGCAATGAACAGTTCGTCGGTGCAAGATTTCAAGGAGCTGATAATCCCGAATTTGATAATCCTGTAACGCTGTTTACAGTTACGGATATTCCCAACGCCGGAGAATACATCACTTACGATATTTCCGATCAGCAGCAATATCGCTATGTCCGCTGTATGAATCCCGATCACCGTTGCAGCATAGCCGAACTTGAATTTTATACCGATTTGAGCGCTCAAGCTATTAGTTATAAACAGCTTACAAATCTTCCAACCATATATCTCGAAACACTGGGCAATTTCGATTTTGTCGATAAAAAAGATTACGTAGCGGCGAAAGTGGCGATAGCCAACGGTTCTTCTTCAGGCGTATATGCCGCTCAGGTGCACGGACATGGAAATTCTACATGGGATTCTATGGACAAGAAATCGTTCCGGATTAAATTCGATGCAAAGCAGCATTTTCTGGGACTTCCGGCGAATGCTAAAAGTTGGACATTAATTGCTTGCGCTGTCGATAAAACCTTTATCCGCAACGGGCTTGCATTTGACATGAGCAGTTTTCTCGGCTTCGATTTTACTCCGGGCTGCGTATATGTTGACGTTGTTTTAGACGGTTTTTATTATGGAACATACTTTGCAAGCGATCAGGTAAATGTGGATAAAAACAGAGTGAATATCGACGAAATGACAAGCGCCGATACCGGACCGGCGACAATTACGGGAGGCTACCAGTTAGAGATAGACGCTTATGCAAATGAAGATCCGGTACATTTCTGGACTGCCCGAGGAATACCTTTTTCCGTTAAAGATCCGGACGAAACTGTGATTGTTCCCGCTCAATTCGACTATATAAACAATTATATCAGTCAATTGGAAAACGATTTGTTCAGTAATCCGGAAGACGCCTGCGAAAAATACATAGACGTTGAAAGCGCCGTGAAATATTATTTACATTCCGAATTAACAGGTAATTGCGATTCTTATTGGTGTATTCCATGCTACAAAAAAAGAGGCGACGATAAATTGTATTTTGGTCCTGTTTGGGATTATGATCAGGCTTTTCTGACGAATGAGCGGGTTCCTCTCAATGTTGCAACTTTGGATACGCAGTTTGGTTATGCTCAGCCATGGTTTCGCCAGATTATGAAAACAAAAGCGGCTCAAAAAGTCTTGGCTGAATTATGGAAAAACGTAAAAAGCGGAAATTTGCAGCAACAACTGCTTGACTATGCCGATAAAAGCGCCGCCCTCCTGCAACAGTCGCAGGCTTTGAATTATCAGCGTTGGAATTCCTTAAACCGCAAAGTCTGGTTTGAAGACGCTCTTTTCGATACTTACGGTGAATATATTGATTTTGTGAAACAATACATTGTCGATCGTATTGCATGGTTCGACGAATATTATCCGGGCGAAAAGGAGGATATTTTACTTCCTTCTACTCCCGGAAATCCTTTGCAAACGTGGCAATATACGTTTGATACGCCTGCCGGAGACTGGTATTTGCCCTCCTATAACGACGCCGGATGGCAATCGGGGCAAGCGCCTTTCGGCACGGAAAGAAATCTGCAAAATACCTTGTGGACAACTGATCAGATTTATATCCGGACAAAATTTAATGTTGCAAAAGAAGATTTGGATATGGCGGATAAGACTTATTTTACTCTTTTCCATGATGAAGATTGCTGGATATATCTCAATGGCAAATTAGCTTTTAATGTAAGCGGGTATAATACCGACTATCAAAACTTTGAATTTGACAAATCATTCTTGCAGGAAGGGGAGAACACGATAGCTGTCAGATGTACGCAAACAGTAGGCGGACAATTGATTGACGTCGGAATTTATGGTACGGTAAAAGATTCTGATGGTACAGGGTATATTCCATGTAAAACAGATAATTATAACTGTTCTGTACGCGGCGGTGTTCTATTTATCAATCAAATAGAGAATGGAACGCTCGTCAAACTGTATGGCATGGACGGACTATTATTGAAGCAACAAATGGCAACCGGCGGAGAAATGCAGATGCAGTTGCCATGTCATGGAATATATTTAGTAAATTTGGCGGGAAAAGTCATTAAAATTAGATATTAAAACATGAAACGTATTTTATCAATATTATCCCTGATAATAGTAAGTACGGTAGCGTTTTCACAAACATGGACAAACCCCCTGACGCTTAACGGCGAATGGTCTCTGTATGGAATAGGAGACCCATTTATCATGCGATACAGAGGAGTTTATTATCTATATTGCAGTACGAAAGACAACAATGTCGGCGTCAAATGCTGGTCAACGCAAGATTTTATTACATGGTCTGACGCTGTGACCTGCTCAACCGACCCAATAACGAAAACAGCTTACGCGCCGGAAGTCGTTTACTGGAACGGGAAATTTTATATGTACACCTCTCCGGCGGGAAATGGTCATTATGTGCTGTCGAGCGACAGTCCTACCGGTCCTTTTACCGTTGTTACGGGAAACATTGGAAAAAGCATCGACGGTTCGGTATTCATCGAAGACGACGGGAAATGGTATTTCTATCATGCCGGCGACAATGGTATTTTAGGATGCCCGATGAACAGCCCGACATCCATTGGCGCAGACTACGACCTGAATGCAAAGACCGGATACGGATGGACGGAAGGCCCTACCGTCATCAAAAGGAATGGCGTCTATTATTTAATTTACACAGGAAACCACGTTTTGAGCAAAGGTTACCACATTGATTACGCTCAAAACACAACAGGACCCATAAGCGCCTATACGCCTCAATCCAATCAGAATCCTATCTTGATAAGCAGCGAAGGCTCGCACGTCGGTTTAGGACACGGCTCTGCTTTTATAGGACCCGATTTGGACAGTTACTATTATGTCTATCATAACTTAGCCGGAGATTACGGCGTTGGACCCTACCGGCGGTTGAACTTCGACCGTATTGCATGGAACGGGAGCAAACTTTTATTGCTCGGTCCCACAACCTGGGCGCAGCAGGCTTTCCGGAAAGCGGACATGTCGGATTATTTCGACCGCGATGAATTTGGCGACAACTGGCTTATGCCCAATGGCGGGAACTGGATGATAAATAGTCAGGACAGACAGATCACGGTTTTGCCGAACAGTGAAGATGAAACTTTATACAAAACTGTTTACAACCAGTCCACAGATTCGGATTTTACTGCCGAATTTACTGTGAAAGAAGAACAAAGCTATAGTAACGACGCCTGCTTCGGAGCCGTTTTCAGTTATACCGACGAAGATAATTATGGAATAGCCGTTTTGAACAGTTATTCCAATCAGTTGGAAATAAATTTTAAAACAAATAATCAATGGGATACCCCCCGTTATTATAATCTTCCAACCGGTTACAATTTGGGCGTATGGCACACTTTGCGCATAGAAAAATCGGGAATAACCTGCAAGTTTTTCATCGACGGCATGCAAAAAGCTAACCTTACAAATAACATGGGAGCAGGGAAAATCGGCTATGCGGCAAGCCGGAGCCAAGCCGGTTTCAGTTATATTGCATTCAGTAACAAAGTGAATGGTTCCGGAATTTCAGATATTTATAAACCTGTACCGGGGATAATTGCCGCAGTACATTACACGACAAAAAGCGAAGACAACATCTCTCAAGTCAGTTGCAGCGACGGCGGTTATGCAATTAGCAGCAGCGACGGCAAATGGTATCAATACAATATGAATGTGAAAGCCGGCGGACTGTATCATCTCGGGCTTCGCTATTCTTCAGCGCAACCGGTGGAAATTCGCGTTTGGCAAGGAGATACGGATTTGACGGGAGTTATCGCCTTGCCGTCTTCGGGCAGTCAGTACAATTACAATACGTTTACCGTCAAAAATCTAAACTTGCCGGCAGGGTATCAGACATTGAAAATCGAAACGGTCAGCGGAAATTTCAATTTTTATGAAATGCGATTTGAAGAAGCCGATGATTCCGTTGTAACGCTGTCGGATACTTTTGATACGGCTTTTAGTCCTGATTGGAATTACAGCGACGGAAGCTGGAATGTCGTGTCGGGCGAAGCGGACATTAACGGTTATGGTAAGACAACGATTGGCAATACGGGTTGGACGGATTACACGGTGCAGGCGGACGTAACTTATTACGATAATTTTAACGGAGGTCTTATTTTCAGGGTAAACAATCCGGCTCTGGGCGGAGCGGGAAATGATCCGGCGTTAGGAACGGATTATTTGCAAGCTTATTTTGTCAGTTTATCTTCCAATGGAGTTATACTCGGAAAACACAACTACAATTGGACGCAATTGGCAGGTAAAACAGGAGAAACTTACGTTACCAACAAAAAATATACGCTAAGAGTGGAAGTGAAAGGCTCCAATATAAAAGTCTATGTTGATGATATGGAAACGCCGAAGATAGATTATACCGATACGCGTCAGTTTATATGCGGAAAAGTTGGGCTGAGAGTATGTAGCGCTCATGTTCGTTTTGATAATTTTAGCGTAACGACTACAGACGCCGGAAATCCTGATAAAATAAATCTACCGGATTATTCGGAGAATATAAAACTTTTTCCCAATCCTGTTTCCGGTAAATTGATTGTACAAAATATTTCCGACTTTTCCGGTTTATGTATTTACAATGCTTTGGGACAGGCAATATATAGTGAAAAAATATCGGGAGCGGCTTGCGTCGTCGATGCTTCTGCTTTTGACAAAGGATTGTATTTGTTGCAGTTAAAAGGGAAATCAAAAAATAGTGTTGTCGAAAGATTTATAAAAATATGATGAAAATAATTATAAAAACAATTCATAATGAACCGCAGAATTTT
>Ga0123354_10015124_pt1 | contig 12037 bp, 5 predicted proteins | sample TergutLab28metaG_2_FD_97872 | JGI IMG/M metagenome (GOLD analysis project Ga0123354, IMG submission 97872) | Labiotermes labralis P4 segment gut microbial communities from Petit-Saut dam, French Guiana - Lab288 P4 | ecosystem: Host-associated > Arthropoda: Insects > Digestive system > Gut ... | reverse complement strand
TCTTTAGCTACCAGACTGCACGGTATCATAACACGGTAGACCACAACATGTTATACAAGGGAACATCTGACCGACACAAACAACAACGATCAGAGGTCCTACACCTAAAAAATGTGACTTAATTCTTTTTTGACGTGAGTTCCAGATTGTTGGTCCTTGCCACAATTCTAGCCTCCTTGTTTCTGGACGCTTGTGTGGTGCACTACGTAATAACGCTGTCACTATTTCATACGTCATACCGTCGAATAGCAAGTCTCACAAATGGACAATGAATTCGGAAGAATGTGGAAGTGATCGTGGTGTGTTCATGGATGGACTGAGGAATACCACGATACACGACTCAAGGCAGCCAGATTGCTGTTCGAGATTTGAACCCGAAAGCTGCCAAGTCAGTGGCAGTGGTCACTGCTCGACCGCGGCGTTCGCTATACGACATGTTAACAGGTTCGAAGGTAGTCAAGAAGTTCTCCACATTGTATGGAACCTGAAGGTTCATTACCGCATTCATAATCACCCGCCACTTTTCCCTATTTTGAACCAGAGCAATCCATTCCATGCTTCCCCATCCCACTTCATGAAGTTCCATTTTAGTATTATGCTCCCATATTTACGGGTGGTTACCTGTCATGGAGCGCGGGGGTGGGGAGAATAAAGGGGAGCAGTCACGTTTCATTTAGTGCCGAAGTTTAATAAAGAACAGCATGTACCTCCTCTTCCCCACCTCTTCGCGGCGTGGCGCTAAATTAATTAAATACTGAAACAGCGGTGGCTTTACACTGCGTTCGGGTCAAATGAATGCCTAATTGACGTGCGCGGAATTAAATCTGACCAGGGCAAGTGTTGTGTCTGTGGATAGTGGAAACTGCTGTGTCTTTGTCGTTGTCGCCGACATCCCTCTGTGATATATAAACAGCAGAAAGGTAGCTTCAGCTGTCACTGGCAACGCATTGTGTGACAACCCACAGAATGTAATTTACATAGAAGTGAAACGTAGCTTCCTTATATTATGGTGATCTAATCGACGGATTATGATTCCTTCGCAGATACGTTCGGCATACTATTTTACTTTGAAATTCCACTATTTGACTGATGCGATATGAAGAGCGAGCGAATACGCTGAAATACTGTATATTACACCGAAGCTCTCCTGCGTTGATCAGAATCAAAATTAACGAAAAATTGTACCCCGCCCGCCTTATTTTTTTGAAAAGCTTCCCTTTCACCCTCGAAGTGCTGGAGAACAGTTTTAATGTTTTAACGTATTGTACATTTTTTATAGTTGAATATATTAATTTACAATCTAATTTTTATCCACTTTCGGCTTTTACAACTTTAATTTTTGTAAAGTTGAAATCTCAGCTATCTGAAAAGTATCTTTTTAATGGGTAGTATTTAAATAATTTTTCTTCATCTATATTTTTAATTGCCTGGCGATGGCTGCTCCAAAAGCCGAAACATGTAGCAGGCAATAAATTTTAACAAAGAGCTAAGCTGTGACTGACGGTTTTCTCTTTCTCTCTGTTGAAACTGCAGTGACTTGATGGTTTTGTTGTGTACTAGACGGTACGACAGTTTGCATATGCCTCGGAATGGAAAGCTATTTTGAAGTTATAATTTATGACAGAGATTCCTTTTATATTCCTGTGCAGTTAGTGTGTGCGTTTGTTTAATTTGAACTGTGTGTGAAGTGCTAGATAAAGTATCTCTGCTTATTTAAGCTTGACGTTATGAAGGCGTATTGCAGGAGTGGATATAACAGCTGCATATACAAGTATGTGCCGTATAACGACGTTTCGGTCAACGACGGACCGCATATACGACGGTAGTCCCATAATATTATAATATATTATAATACCACTGTGTTACAATTGCCTACAGTATTCAGTACAGTAACATGCTGTACAGGTTTGTAGCCTAGGAGCAATAGGCTATACCATATAGCCTAGGTGTGTAGTCGGCTACACTGTACTGTCTAGGTTTGTGTTAAGTACACGTTAGCACAACGACGAAGTCACCCAACGACGCATTTCTCATAACGTATCCCCGTCGTTTGGCAACGTCTATCTGTATTTGTAACTTGGTATTAAATGGAGGTGTGCGTTCTGTTTCCCACTTGGAAGGCTAACCTTTTCCGTTTTTATAGGAGGCTGATGGGCTCCCGGTACTGATTTGGCTGTCGTGGCAAAGTGGAAAGTCTCTGCCTTTGCCTGGAATCGAACCCCGGTTTTCTGTTGTTTAAGTTAGTGACTATACCAGCTGAGCTATCTCAGTTCTGTATGAAATCCATCCTGTAAAGGAACATTGAAAGCAGGCATTCCTTTCAAATTCCAATAAAATGTATCAAATTTAATTACAAGTTTCTATTTGAAATACAAGCAAGCTTATTCGATACTAAAATAATCTGAATTGCTGCCAACAATGTGTAAAACCGAATTTATCGGATGCTGAACTTTTGAACAAAACAATAACTGGTTATCTCCTCCTCAATGTTGGGCCAACACCAGGCTTGGTCTTAAATGAGTTGAACATTGTTACCATATTCTGCTTCTAGGAACACCTCGACAAAGTCAGAAGACATAAAATGGAAAGCAATTAGGCACAGGTAGTGTAAGCTCGAGAGAACTGCAGAACTGCAGAGTTTGGAAAGACATCTGTTATAAGTGAACAAAAGAATCGAGTTACGTAGGCCTATCTAAACGTAATTAACGAAGTTCCACCTTTGTTCTAAGTAGGGAGAGAATGGATGACTATCATTAGCCATCAAGACCTCTCGTTGCATTGTTTACCACAAAAACATCGCACTTCTACATAGAGTTTGCAAAGGGAACAAGATCGGTCCGATGGGGGAGAAGAGAGGGGGATCGGGTGTTCATTGGTTTTGGTGCGAGAACCTGGGAGGGGGGATATATTGATCATTTGCTGTACCCGCTGTCACACGTATGTGTGGTCTAGAAGCGGTGTTGTGGACGAATCTACGTTTTTGACGAAGATTCTACGATGTAAGGCCATGCCGTGGCTGAGGGGGTTAGTCGCCGGCTTCACGCCCCCGAGGCCCCGTCCCGTCTTGTTTTCGGTTCAGTCCATGTAGGATATATGGTGGACAGGGGCACTGGTACAGGCTTTTCTCCAAGTGCTTAGGTTTTACCCTGTCGCTACCGTTCCTCCAGTGCTCCATTCTAATATTTCGTCAATCTTCCGCTGACGTGTACAGACTAAGCATTTGACAGCGTCAAAATATACAGCTGTTTGGAGTTTACCATCAGCGACGACAAGGTAAGTGTAGATTTTCCTTGTCATCGAATACCGTAAGGCCACTGTAGTTTTAACGTAATATAGTTCATCCCGTAGTGTCCTAAGAAAATACTCGAAACAATGTTATTCAGGCTTACACAGCTGTTTTTATTTACAAGCTACATGTTTCGGTCTAGATATCAACCATCATCAGGCTAAAAAATTGCAACCATTAAAAGGCAGATAATACTGCAATATACCAAACATAATCACATTTTTTGCTGTATAACAATGAGATCCCACATCAAACGTATTTCTACCTGCCTTTTAGTGGTTATTTTTTAGCCTGATGATTATGATAAGTATATAGACCGAAACGTATGACTTTTACGTTAAAACAAGAACAGTTTTATTAGACTGCATAATATTGTTGTGAATATTCACTGCAGGTTCTCTGTACCGTCAGATGCAACAGTATTGCTCTAGCTTTTCTTTACCTTCCGATGCAACAACGTACCAAATGTTCACTACCAACAAATACAACAGAACTGCTTCGCGTTTCTTTAACAGCAGGTAACAAGACTCCGTGTACTGTCCTTACCGTTAGATACAACCATATTGCGTGAATGTATGGACATGTGATCTATGTCTTTCGCCTTACTGCCATCATCGCCAGCATTCCATTACACACAAGCCAGTTGTTGTGCTCTTAATGATTCATTCCAGCGTTAACCACATCCCTTAGAACAAGAGTCAGTATATCGCACTGAAATGCCTTTCTCATTCGTAATCCTGTACTCCAGTAGCTCCGAAATAATCTTGTTAACGTCTTGTTGCTGGTTTGTTGTTTAGGGTGTGTTTCGTGTTAGTATTTGTACTGATTTTCTTACGTCCTTCATGCACTTGATGTGTATGTCTATGAGAGATGCACGGCATGTTTTAAGCAATGTTTTAACATTTGGGTATAGCGACTGACTACGGGCTGGACGGTCCGGGATCGAATCCCGGTGGGGACGAGATTTTCCGCCCGTCCAGACCAGCACTGGGGCCCACCCAGCCTCCTGTAAAATGGGTACTGGGTCTTTCTCGGGGGTAAAGTGCGGCCGGGGCGTGCTGCTGACCACTCACCCTCTTCTCGTGCCGCGGTCATGGAAGAGTAGAGCTATACCTCTACCCACCCTCTGGGCCACACCGGACCTGTAACGGGATCACTTTTTAACATTTGGAAAAGTTAATGTGAACCTTATAGACGATTGTTTCCCCTGATGATGACAGTAAGTCAAAACATGTACGGCGCATATTGGTATGCTGCCCTTTGTTTCTGGTAAAGAAAATAACGAAATTGATTTAAAAAATGGTTTCAACATATGAAATTGTAATGGGCTCTTAACAGTGTCCGTTTACAAAGAGTTATTCTGTAGTCGTTTTCCAGGAATACAATGTTTTCTGTATAGTAGGTACGGTGTAACTGTAAAGCTCTTCCCATAGCATGCCTGTGCTGGCACAGACGGGAGACATACGTATAGCTTCATTCCATTCGCAACCTCGGCTGTTGAAGGAGGCGGGTGATTAGCATTATCCCACGGTCGCAGGTCGCCCCGGGAAAGACTGGGTAGCCATTATATAGGACGATGGGTGGGCCTCGGGACCGGTGTGCACGGGTGTGGAAGATCTTGCTTCCACCGGCATGATAACCTGCGAGAGCTATCAAAGCATAGTTCAGATGTGGAGGGAGTTCAGGAGGTGAGGAGGTGAGATGGGACACTTATCAACGACAGAGTGTGCGTAATTCTGCAAGAAAATTGTTATAAACTGTCTTACCCTTTATCAAATTCCTTTCTATCTCCCGCAGTCCTCAAACATCCAATTTTTTTTTTGCCCTTTCCAACCTCATTCCTTTCCTTCATTTTTGTGTGTCCGTGACATTTGTTTAGTAAATATCAGTAGCAGTTCGACGAATAACGACAGTTACCGGACCCTAGCACTGGCGCAAGTAATGTGCACGTTTTAGTTTGATCGTTCCTTGCTTTTTCACGAAGGCTGTTTAACTTACCTTGACAACATTAGTCTCCTGTATTTGGATGTATGCTACTTTTCTGTCATTTGATTTTCTTTAGGTCCAGATGAGCATACTTTGCAAATATCAGGTATCTCTTTGATAAGTGCACTCCCCTGTACTCATGTCGAAGGTACCGTGGGAACCGGTTTAATATTATGCTCTGGATGTTCATCTATTTCTGTTAGCAAAAGGATACTCACAAAGGAATAAGTAATTTACTATTCCCCTGACTTTTCACCCTTCAATGAGTTTATTTTTGTTAGTTGTGTTAATTTTTTTCCGTGGTGCAACAGTCCCTAGTGGGCCAGGGCCACCTCATTATCTAGGCTTCACGATCACATTCTGACACACCACACCCGGTATGACTCCCCGGGACGAGTGATCAGCCCGCCACAGGAACTTCTACCTGACAACACACAACATTCACAAGAGACAGTCATCCATGCCTGCGCCGGGTTTCGAACCCGTAATCCCAGCAGTCGAGCGGCCGCACACCCACGCTTTAGTCTGTGCCGCCAACGGGATGCCGTCCAGTTAAATTGATACTTACAGGCAAGCTAACTGTAAGCATTCGGATGCTACGGACGCGTTATCCCCCTTGACGGCATGGTCTGTCCGGTGTAAATTTATTTGACGTTTGAGAAAAAATCGGTAATAAAGAACTGTGAACAGTTAATCGTAACTATTCGTGGCTTTTTCACAATAGAAATTATTCGTTTCAATACGTACATAATCACGGGTCTTGAAATAAATTTCATGGAAAGAGGAGTTTAGTATCACTCCATGAAAGCTTGCATGGAGGTGTAAGTAAAGAAAAGATTCCGCTGTTTGGAAGTATTTAACTTTACGCTTCGGCCGCATTAATCTCGAAGAAGAGCCCTCGGAGATCATGACACAGGATGCCGGGTGGGCCTCAGCGGGTGTGCGTGCGTGGTAGAAATGGCAACCCGTGTCTGGAGTAAATCCCTGGCTAGCTAGCCGCTAGTAGCAAGCTACCTCAAATATTGCACATGACATTCATGCTGAACAGTTTCACCGATAATTAACCCGTGGCAAGCGCGAAATTTATCTTAAATATTGTTCGTTCCTGCTCTGCGCATGCACAATTCCTGTAATCTTTTATGCCCATGCGGAAGTTAGGAAAATAAATTTGTACTTCTTGTAATCCAAACTGCACGTGCCACAGATGGAAGTTCTGTGCCTCATATAGTTCTTGTTTCCCTCAGTGTCCCCGCAGCAGCGCTGCAGTCGAGTGTAGTATGAACTGCGTCGGAATTGTAACCATGTTGTTAGGATTTTCAAAGGAGTGAGGGTGCCGCGATAGTTACACTGTACGTTCGTTTTATAATTTGTTTTACGTATTTATGGGTTTCTTGAGATGGGTTGTTATGACGGACACAGTGTCAAGGTGGGTATCCGCTTATTTCACGGGCGGTCCATTTCGGCAGCCACTTGTTGCATGCATATGCTATACCTGTCAGCTGCCAGCAAACACCGTAGTGGATCTCCTCGTGATTGCTTGATTCGAGCCTGTAAAATATGGGTTGTTATTCCGGTGGCCAACGGCCTGTTCAAACATCAGTGTAACTAATGGGAGTGGCGTAGAACACGTTGCAGTTCTGTGATGTGGATAAACAGCAAGGAGGCGTTACTTGAAATGCTAATGTAGGAGAGGTATGGCATGGTAATACAGGCGAATTCACTTACCGTACTTGTGGATGATAACTTACATGTATGCGCGCTGTCTCTGTTGGCAGCGTGCTGCTGGTAATTTCATTATACACAGCCCTTTCACTCTAGAACATGTTTAGCCTGGTGAAGAGTATTATTGCATGATTTCAGGTTCCTCCGCGTTGTAAGTCAGATCTCTCTTCTGGGATGTACGAAGCTTAGATCGGTAGTTACCGACGTTTCGGGATCTTTTAATATGGGACCGATATTCCCGAAACATCAGTGATTGACTACCAATCTACGCTGCGTAAATCCAGGAATAGTGAAGATTTCAAGAAAATTATAGTTGAAGTTCCCTCGGTATATGATGGACGGTGTTTCGGACAAGAAATAATCGAACGACAGGGTCGTATTTAGCACCCCTTTGTGGTGTTCAAATGTCCTCCGTTTAATTCTAGGTTTGGAGAACTAAGTGCCGAACATATTTCATGGCTTTTTTTCATTTCTTCCATTAAAATTCCGGGCTCCTCAAGTCAGACCGTGAAAGCTTGTTTGCAATTTATCACTCACTGATCGCCCAACCCTTCTTGACATGACGAGGGATAGAGATACAGACAACATTGTTAAATGAACCATGGATTAATAGTCGTTGCAGTATTACGTAGACCCATGTTTATTCCAAGATTCGTCTGGTTGGCCGTCTGATTTTTGCCACATGGTCCATGTTGGCGTTCTCCAGATGGCGTATGGTGCAATCGGTCATTACAGGGACGTGACTGGTGTGCAGGAGTTTGAACATGTCTGTGGTCTGATGCGCGTGAAGTTTGTGTCGTGTGAAATGAGAAACATTGTTTGCCGGCGACGTTGACTGCCTACCAAAATACGTACAAAATCCCATGGAAGGAATTCTTTCTTGGGAAGCAAATAATGACTCAGCTACTTGGAAATTCACCACATTGTATGGAACCCAAGTTGTCATTCTGTCTTCACAAGAACCCAAAACTGGACCCAGTTCTTAACCTTATTAATCCAGTCCATGTACGTACGTAATTTTTTTAAACTTAGCTTCCTGCACGGCGGTATTCCATGTATCTTCTTTTCAGTTTTTTCAACCTAAGTTCTATTTCTGTAGCTCTTTTCCTGTCAAAACCAGTGGACCTGATCAGCTCTTATGCGAGTACCTTAGCAAGCTGAGTGTTTCTGTGGTACCCAGTGACTGAGAATAGCTAGATCTAAAGTGTCATCCAGGCTAGGTCCGTCTTTATCTGAAGACGGAAGCAGAGTCGGCTTCCGAAATGTCGTGTTTTGAATTGTTTTAACAAATTTTAAACGATTGGGCAAAGTCGTAAAAAGTATATGGTGTCAGTGAGTTATACAGCTTCGTCAAAACACTATATAGTGTTGAACGGTCTTATGACTTATGACAATATCTCGCTGACTTCTTCCTAGAATATTTCAGACAGACTACAGAAAATCAAAACACATTTTATGTTAAGTAACATCTTCCTAAAAATCGTGTTGTTTATGAGACTGTGTGGGAAATATGGTGCAGCCAGACAGGCCACAGGCGACAGTATAATACGGTGCGGACGTTTTGCATGCTGCGTAACCAAGGCTAGAGACACCGTACATTGCCTGTTTTGTCTGCTAAAATCACAACTTCACGTTATAACATACAGTATATATAGAAGATACTTTGTACCATTGTTTACCTCTACAGTAGAACTCCACTTACCCGAACCCTGGTTATCCGGATGGCTAATTATCGGGATCGGCTTTGCCCTTCGGGTAGATTTGTCGAGAATTCTGCAAAGCTACTTTCCTTGAAATTACCGGTTATCGGATCAAGTCAGTGCCGTGTTACGGCTTCTAAAACTTCCAATCAGGCGTGGTTGAAAGGTTTAGACACAGTTACATACTGTAAATAGTAACAGCAGAACTTCAAACTGCCAGTATAGGCTATTTTCAAAGAAAAATCCAATTATACGGATTTTCTGTATATCCGGATGGCTCACTGTCCAAATTAATCCGGATAAGTCGAGTTCTACTGTAATTTATTTAAGAATTTTTACTCCATTTAAGAGCAAAGGGGTATGACGTCAGAAAATCTCTCCCAATCCACCGTTCCTTCACTTACAGCAGCCATTGCAGCTGCTAAAGTACGGGCGGATTGTGTAATATTGTTGAAAAACCTCCACTTCCTTTTCTGTTGGCTGTGGGAAAACGAGCTGTCCAAGCGTGTCCATGTGCATGCTGGCCTAGACAAACAAAGACGTGAGTTCCGAGACCCAGTGTCATATGGATATCGGCATTGTTGCAGAAGGAACGTTACTGGGGTAAATTCGTTTTATTTCGTTATATGTTGATTTGCATAAGTATGTGCAATGATAGAGATATGTGTCTCTGTATCGCGATTACGCATATTGAGCATATTTTGTGGACACTTTGCTTAAACGACGCCATTGCTCACCTTCGTGTGTTTCTGTAACTTTCGAAATTACATACGTTTCAGGAAAAAGGATATTTATCACAGTCCAGTTCTTATTGCGGCTTGAAGGTGTGAAACATGTTTACGTATTTCTCCTTGTCTATTCAGTAAACAGCTGCCTTCTGATAGTGCCAAACATCTGTAACACCGGGCACGAAGATGTAGGAGATACTGTTATTCAGACCGTCGGGAAATTGAAGGGGCCTCAGAATGACGTAACATGTCGCTGTCAAAACAAAGTGTACTTATTAGCCTTTTAGAGCCTGGCGGATACTGCACGTACCTCTAGTTAGATCTAAGATTCCAAATTCTACATTCTGCCCACAGTGTATTAATTTGATTTGTATGGATCTTAGAACAAATATCGATGTTACCCTATAAAAAATTAACTGATTTGTTTGTATGGTCGAGATGACAAGTGTTTACTGCGCGGTACGAACGGGCTCTTTAAATAGAACGACTGACGAGTCATCCTTGAAAGGTTAAGTGTTCTAAGAGATTACATGTAAGTATCAGGTCATGTCTACTCGACATGTGAGTATGTAAAAAGGTAAAGTTTTCCCGTTACAGGCCCGGTGTGGCCCAGAGGGTGGGTAGAGGTATACCTCTACTCTTCCATGACCGCGGCACTAGAAGGGGGGGGGGGAGTGGTCAGCAGCACACCCCGGCCGCACTTTACCCCCAGGAAAGACCCGGTACCCCTTTTACAGGAGGCTGGATGGGCCCCAGGGCTGGTCTGGACGGGCGGAAAATCTCGTCCCCACCGGGATTTCTTTTAATTACAACCTTATTGATCCTTCAGTACACAAATACAATGGTTGCATGAAGATATCTCAGTAATGTATTATTAACGGACTATTGTCCTTGTGTTCGAATTGCATTGTTCGTTTGTTACTCTAGGCCCTTAGGAGAACACCGTTATGGTGGCGACGTCATCGGTCGTAGGAGTCCCTGCAGGTATGGTACTGTGACTCAATTATCCTGCAGCTAAAGGGAACACAGTTTCTCCAGTTGATGTGTGTCGGAGATTGTAGTAATTCCCAACCTTTCCGCCCCGGCGAGTTGTTTGATATGCATCCCATCGGGCACGCCTCATGAAATCAGCGTAGTCGATGGTCGGTACTCGGTGCCAGTGTTATTTACGGTAATACATCATGTGGGCGACGATACACAAATTACCCGGTGCCTCTGTGGTGGCCAAAAGTGAAACCTCGGACCGACGGTCCACTCCGGTAGAATGTATTTCGGGTCCATGCGAAGGATGATCGCTATTCTGGAACGGGTCCACCTCCAAATGTCGGCCCCTTCGCTACACTCAGTCAGCCTGTGAATCAGTGTGTCTACTCTACCCCAATGTTGGCAATTGTTCTTGGTGCTTCGTTGTATCTTGGCTACTCGGTCTTTGGTTGGTATGAGATCATGAATAACCATAAACCAGGCTGCTTTAAGTTCCTCCGATGGCCATACTGCGCGTAGGTTCCCCCACACCTTAGACCACGGGGTGGTTGGGTGTTGTGTCGTGATCCGTACGTCCCGTGCTCCTTTCAGTGCCAATGCCATACTGTGCAGTGAGGCGTAGATAAGTCTGCGGAAGCATCGGGGGACCTCATCTTGGCGCCGATGTTATATTGTGTGGTGTATCCCTGGAAGTCATTGGGGACGTGGTAGGTGACCTCTTGTACTAGTAGCATGTCTGTTTCTTGGCGCCTGAGTAATGCGTCGAGCATCGTTATTCTCGTGGGAGATTTCATACCATTTATGTTTAAAGTGGCGATTTTGATTGAGGCCATCAGGTCGAACTGCGGAGGGGAGTGGTCGAGGTGTCGACGATGGTTTCTGTACTTTGTCCTTATGAGGTTGCGCTACTCTTGTTCTACTCCTCTTCCGTTCCTGTCGTATTCCACGTTTTTTTCCAATTTTGTCTTTTTATTTTGAGATGCGGTTTGTCCCGGATCGTCCGTTTTAGGGTCTGCATCCGGAGGGTTGGCTGCTCCGTCCGCGGGCACTGCGTCCTCGTTGTCCAGCCCGTCTGTACTTCCGACGTCTGTCACCATTTCCTGTCTGGTGCCTTCTTCTCCCTGCCTGTTTGCATGCAGGGTTCCCGCAGTATGTGTGGTTGGCCTATCTTCAAATGCTTTCATTTCTGCGTCGACGGTTATCACTTCTTGGGGGTCAGTACAGTTTGTGAAGTCGACTGGATTTGCGTCCTCGTCCTGAGGCGTCAGATCATGCCTTTTTTGGTGAGTGGGGTCCTGTTGTTCCTCACCAATATCTAGCTGGGCGTTTGTGAGCTTCGGTCGTCGACAGTAGGGGAAACTCCCGATGCCTGCTCATACGATGCGCTCTGGGGAACCACCTCAATTCGATTGTCAACTCTGCCGTGCCGGTTGTGGGCGCCTTTAGCCGTGACATGGACCCATGTATTGGGGATCGAACCTGATGTTACCATACCTCCTCTACGCCTCCTGGGGCATGCCTGATTTATATGTCCACTGTCCCCACACCCGTAACATGTAACTGGCTGGCCGTCATAAGACGGTAATGCTCTGTGCCCTGCAATATTCATTTGTGACGGAAGGTGTTTGGCC
>Ga0123354_10015123_pt1 | contig 12037 bp, 2 predicted proteins | sample TergutLab28metaG_2_FD_97872 | JGI IMG/M metagenome (GOLD analysis project Ga0123354, IMG submission 97872) | Labiotermes labralis P4 segment gut microbial communities from Petit-Saut dam, French Guiana - Lab288 P4 | ecosystem: Host-associated > Arthropoda: Insects > Digestive system > Gut ... | reverse complement strand
CGCTAACCTCCAAAGTTGCATTTTATATATTTATTCAACAAATATAGGTACTGAATATTTTAAACATGGTGTATACTCTCCGTATTTTTCCCTTCAAAATGCAGTTTGTTTCATAATTCTAATGTATTTGGTTGCTGTATTATTCACATTTTATATACAGGATGTGCTAAAATTAAAAAAAAATAATTCCGGCGCCGAAAGGTTAATGGCATAAGGTCCTCGCAGTTTAACCTGTGCCCCCATCAGGATGATACCCATACAGATCTCTCTCCTGCTTTCTTCCTCCATCCCCGGACACTCATCGATTTCATAGCATTCTCAATACAGTCCTATCACCTCAGTTTTGGTGTTGTGTAGTTGATAGACATTAATTTTTTTTTGTTATTTTCTTTCTTTTCTCTCCAGGATTGTTGTATGTACTGTATGTACTGTATGTAAGTCATAAGCTTAATTTTATCATGCTTAGTTCTCGCCTTTCCTCTAACTCATACTCTTTGTTTAGAGTTCCGTTTCTTAGTACGCAGACCAGACATGGGAGGAATATAATTTCCTTCTGCCTTCAGGCAGCATCGTCAGTGCATTATACCACAAGCTGTAAACACAGTCTAGTGCTCCTGAGGATGGGCGAAATTATCGCCCAAAACATGTTGAGCTGATTGTAATTATCAATAAAATTTGTTAATGTTGCATCTGGTTGGCTGTTTATATTATTGTATCAGTGATGTACGGTTACAAAAACATCAGATTTTATGTACGTATTTTTCGGGGTTTAGGTCTTTTGCCCGGGTGCTTTTTTGTACTGCTTTCCCCACCACATTGTTTTTCCTTTGTTCTTGTGTATTTGAACTGTTTTTTGTGTTGAAATTATGTCTTTTTGCTGGACTTGCAGTTGGCTCTTATTCTGTTAAACCGGCAGGCTAATAAATTGAATTGAATTTAATTTAATAGTTACGTGAGCCATGAAATATGTACCATTCAAGCTGTTACCCCACTAATCACTTCCAAGAATATCCTACGTGTAGGCTACTCACATGTCGTCACTCACGATACATGGCCAAAGCCTATGTCGACTCAACATGTAATTGCACAAAAAAAAGACAAAGTAAGTTAAAGTGCACCCTTGTACAGGCACTGAGGCTCTGTACAGGCCGTACGGCCCATAGGGGGAGTAGAGGTGTAGCTCTACTCTTTCTTGACCACGGAACTAGAAGGGGTGAGGGGTCAGCGTCACTCACGCCCCGGCCGCTCTTTACCTCCGGAAAAGACCTGGTACCCATTGTACAGGAGGCTGTTTGGCCCTAGGGTCGGTCTGGACATGTGCGGAAAATATCGCCCTCACCGGAATTCGATCCCCGGACCGTCCAGCCCGTAGCCAGTCGCTATACCGACTATGCTACCCGGTCCACAATTACACATAGGGGAGCAAAATCCAGGGCCCCAATCTTCAACGTGTTTGTCGCATTATTTTAACTGACCACCTCCGTATGGTGGCGATGTTTAGAATTCGTGGAGCCCTACCTCTTATTCCTCTATACTTAAGCGTTGCGCACAAGGGTAACTTTACCTTTTACAATAAGTTTACTTACTTCCTTACTTACTTTTTTACTTCATGAAGCAGAGCCCTTGAGAAGCTAATCGATTCTCTAGTCAAAAAATTCCCCATATTTTATGGAACCCGAAGGTTCATTACCGCAGTCACAAGAGCCCGCCACCTGTCCCTATCCTGAACCAGCTCGATCCAGTCCACGCCCCCACATCCCACTTACTGAAAATCCACTTTAATCTTATCCACACATCTACGCCTGGGTCTTCCTACTGGTTTCTTTCCCTCAGATTTCCTGTATACACCCCTCCTTTCCCCCATAGTATTATATTAAGTTTATGTGGCCTATTTTGCTTCCAATGTTGTTTTGGATCCTTGTCCTTCTCACTCTCTGTCGCGTGATATAAGAAAAAATAGAACTGAAAATTAATAAATTGGAAGGAGCGTATTGCACAACATTTCCAACGGCGTTTTTTGTGCAATTTATGCGCGGTCTGCTTTCCCGTTTATGACCTTAAGTAAACCCGACTTTGTCGTGGATCAATATGGTTGAAGATCGGAACTGAATGGCAACTCTTAGCGGAAGAAAATCTGTCCAACAGTTTAGCTTCTCGTACTACGTTACATACAGACGGACAGACCGGACGGATATGTCTTTCGTGTAAGACGTCGCTGTTATAACTTGTACAGTAAACTTAACAGGCGCACTGTTTTTCCCCTCTTCTCCTTGAGTAGTTTCCCGGAGGTTGCAAATTAATACGCGAATGATTCAGTGCATGTCGTAAACGAGTGAACATTTTATTGGTTACTTGTTTGCTGCGCCTATATTACACTTGCCTGCAACACAGACCAATATTAACTGCCGACAGTTTGGTCTGTCACGCTCGATGTTGTGTGTCTGTGATGGAAGCAATAACATTTTACATTTCAGCAGAAGAATTATCTGCTTATCCGTTATAAACTCTGAACGAGGTTTATGATGACGCTAGATTATATACTGAAGCTGTTTCAGCAGAAGAGTTCATATAGTGTCAAAATATAATAAGCTTATGGTTACCGGTCAGGTACAGACTTTGAAGTAGACAATCACCACGTGTCTGAATTTTTTTTTATTTCGCTGTTTATAATTTATTTAGTGAGGCTGTCAATGGCTCAGCCAATATGGCGTTGAGTGGCAGAACAACAGCAAATATGACACTCTTTTCCACCAAATCCTTCTCCTGAAAACGATCCCCCCCAAGTCACCCCACCTCGTACCACCTTCCCGTCTTTTCACTTGCAGCCTCTTCTTCTTCTTCTTCTTCTTCCTTCTCCTCCTCTTCTTCCTCTTCTTCTTCCTCTTCGTCTACCTCTTCTTCTTCTTCTTCCTCTTCTCCTTCCTCTTCCTCTTCATCTTCATCTTTTTCTTCCTCTTCTTCATCATCGTCATCATCATCATCATCTTCTTCCTCTTCTTCTTCTACCTCTTCTTCTTCCTCTGCTTCATCATCATCATCATCATCTACTACTACTTCTTCTTCTTCAGCATTGTCATCATGATCTTCTTCTTTTTCCTCCTCTTCTTCTTCCTATTCTTCTACCTCTTCTTCTTCTTCTTCATCATCATCTTCTTCTTCCTCCTCTTCCTGTTCTTCTACCTTTTCTTCTTCTTCTTAGATGTCCTTACAGTCCAGTTTGGACCTTCGCCTACTTGTAGCGTCTCACGAGACGGAAAATGAGGGAATTTAACGGGTGCGTGGTATAAATATGTCGTGGCCTATTCAAAAATATGTCTGGGAAGGAATGAGAAAAAAGCACGAGAAATATTTGATGGCCTGTTTTCCGGCCGAGATTCGAACCGGGCATTTGCTTCCCTGGAAGGACTTAGTGAAACTATGAAACAAGTAAAATATATCCACCAGGATTCAAACTGGGTTCCTCCCGAATACAACTTAACATTTGTACCGCTACATTGGCTTGCTCGGAGTCTGACAGTATGCTATTCGATAGGAACTCCCATACAACGACACCAGTTGATACGGTGTTCTAAAATAACACCGTAATTTATGCACGCAGCTCTGTCAGTAATTAATTCACCACCGCTTGGGATGTTAACTGCTTGTACATAAATAGTGTGGCTTACAGTGGATTTAATTTACAATCCGTGGTCGTCTTCTTACTTATCATGCCCTGTGCAGCTTTTATCTAAGCCAACTTTACACAGACCCAGCTCTTTGCTATTCTAGTACCCGATTTGAATATTAGACCTACCAAATACGTATCGATTGGAGAGGGATCGATAGCATCGAGATATTACGGATGATCGACTGAACAGAAAAGCCTCTCTCATCATCAGGTTGTCCCCCTATTTGCGTTTTCCCCTCCGCCCTTTCCGTCAGCGTCTTCTCATTCGCAACACTCCAGGGAGTTTGAGTACTGTCACTTTAGCTTCAAAGTTGGCCATTCTTGGAAGGAATGTTAGTCATAAAGACACAATATTGATGTAGTAGAGCTTAGTGTTAAAGTGATTAAAGGAGACGTCTTTAACATTTCTAGAAGGAGGAAAACTATGCAAAGTGTTAGAGAGCGCACTTGCTCTCTATTGGAACACAAAGACTTTTAGAATTTCGTTGTTTTGTGGCTTTGCATTAGCAGTTCGTCTCGAATTAATTAATTGCTGACTTAACCCTTTACCTGCTAACGTGGAGAATATGGTGAGCTCCGAACAATGCTGGCAAAGGGCATATGGGATTTAACTCGGCGTTTAAAGGGTTAAACTTTGCACTGAAATAGTTTGTTACTTATTATTATTATTATTATTATTATAAATTGTGTAATTTCACGCGTTTCAAATTTGTATATAAATTGAGCTGAACTACCTTCCTTAACGACGATCTTCACTTATCTTTTGTTGTTTTATCTTATCAGCACCGCGCTACAAGTCTGAAGGTCGCGGGTTCGTATCTCGATGGTGTTATTGGAATTTTTTATCGACATAATCCTTCCGGTCGCACTATGGCTCTGGGTCGACTCAGCCTGTAACAGAAAGGAGTACCAGGAATATTTTCTGGAGGGTAAAGGTGGCCGGTGTGTAGAGCTGACAAGCTTACCACCTTCATGTGTCGATTGTCCTAAAATCTGGGAGTCTAAATCTCCTGGAACCCTCCGGGCCTGTCCAGACCTGTAATGGGATTGCTTCACCATTTATCTTATTTGACTTAGGGCCACCATATATATTTTTACGTTAGGCCAGTGTTCCAGAGATTTTAAAAAATTTAGGAGTCACTTCGTAATTATCAGCGCCAGGAACGTGACAAGAAGCAAGCTGTATACAGATGTACACAAATGGTAGGCGCCACTGTACACAGTCTAGTCGACCGTGTTCAATGGGATTTTTTAACCCCATTTAGGCCCTGAAATGTCTCACACCAGCCTTGAACAGATTTAGCTTTTTATAACAAATAAATCGTCTTTGTCGTGAGAAACCTGAAAGAAAGAGACCACCTGGGACACCCAGGCATAGATGGGAAGATAGTATTAAAATAGATCTTCATGAGGTGGGATGTAAGAGTGTGGACTGGATCGAACTGGATCAGGATAGGAACAGGTGGCGGACATTTGTGAATGGTGTAATGAGCCTTTGTGTTCCATACAATGGGGGGAATTTCTTGACTAGCTGAAAACCTGTTAGCTTCTCAAGAAGGACTGTGCTTAATAGAGTAAGTAAGTAAGTCTTTCTTGATTTTAAGCTTTCGCCGTGTTCTGTATGTAATGTGTTTTCTTTTGACGCCGGGGAAATACCCAAAAGAAAACATATTACAAGTAAGTCTTTGTTTTGAAATTCGTTATAAGTGACGGTTATACGAGAAACGTATCGACCGGAATGAAGTGTGAATACAGTTTAACCGTTCAAAGACAATGACGTTGCAAGAAGGTGTACTATGAGTCCATTGCTGCTTGATGCCCAAGGGAGAATCGATTTGTTTGAATGTGTCGAGGCTCTGCCCGCTTGTCCTTTCGATGACATTAGTATTCAGTTGAAGACTTAAACGCTAAGATTTTCCTGGTTTATATTTAAAGATTCAGTTCATACCGTAAAACAAACGCGTTCCTTACGGCTTATAAATACTGTATAGGGAAAAATCACTGTTTTTTTCTGAGCCACATAAAACGCATAAGTATGCTGTTTGAGAAGAATGTACAGTTTTGGAACCTTAAATGTAATGGTATGTAAAGTAACGGCTGGGCTTTAAAGTGTTAACGTAGTCCTAGGGTCCACCAACTTTAACCGTACCGTATGAAATATGTATGGGAGATAAGACATACTAACAGTCGGGCTGACAAACATGATAATCCGATTGTGCCTTAATTCTGTGCGGTCTGTAGGCCTATACGGAAAACGTGAGGCAGGGACTGACCAAATAATTGAACATCCGCCGCCTGTCTTGTTATCGGACACATCTCATGCGTTTTGGGTCGCGAAATGTCACAGATAATGTTTGGAGGAGGATACGTAATCCGTTATACGGGGTCTGTATACACGGCTAGCGGACATTGTTGTTCAAAGTATCGGCCTGTAGTTTTGTTTCAGATATGAGCCTACATTTCAGTAAGCTAAGTCGGTCTACACTTCGGTGTACACTTTTGTATAGACTACCAGCATAGAGTTTAGTATAGAATATTAGCCTACAGTATTGTGTAGAGTTTTAGCCTAGAGTTTTGTAAAGAATATTAGTGTAGAATTTTGTGTAGAGTATAAGTCTACACTTTGATAAAGACTATTAGTCTACAGTTTTGTGTAGACTATTAGGTTACAATTTTGTACAGAGTATTAGCCTACAGTTTTTGTATAGAAAATTAGCCTAAAATTTTGTGTAGAGCATTTGGTTTACGGTAGTATAAGAAAATTATTAGTCTAAGTTTGATAAAGAACATTAGCCTAGAGCTTTGTAAACAGTTTTCGTCTACGGATTTGCCTACAGAACCATTCTGTACTTTAGTGTAGAGTATCGGCCTACAGTTTTGTGTAGAGAATTAGCCTGCAATATGTTTTAAATTATGTGTCTACATTATACTATAGAGTAGCTGTCTACCATTTAGTATAGAATATAAACTTACATTTTAGTATACAGTATTAGCCTACAGTTATGTATAGATTATTAGCCTAGAGTTTTGTATAGATAATTAGCCTGCAATTTGTTTTAAATTATGAGTCTACATTATACTATAGAGTATCTGTCTACCATTCAGTATACAATATCAACTTACATTTTAGTATACAGTATTAGCCTACAGTTATGAATAGATTATTAGCCTACAATTTTGTATAGATAATTAGCCTGCAATTTGTTTCAAATTACGAGTCTACATTATACTATAGAATATCTGTCTACCATTTAGTATAGAATATCAACCTACATTTTAATGTAGAGTATTAGAATACAGTTACGTATAGATTATTAGCCTACAGTTATGTATAGTTTATTTGCCTACAATTTTGCGTAGAGAATTAGCCTGCAATTTGTTTTAAATTGTGAGTCTACATTAGACTATAGAGTATCTCTCTACCATTTAGTATAGAATATCAACCTACATTTTAGTGTACAGTATTAGCCAACAGTTATGTATAGATTATTAGCCTACAGTTTTGTATAAAGTAGCAGTCTACAATTTATTATAGAGTATCAGCCTGCAGTTTTGTGGTGGGGGAAGTTTTAGTGTAGAATTTTTGAAGTTCGAAAAACTATAATATATTGACTTAAGGAATCTTACAAATCCCTTTCCTGTAAACTGGAATTTCCACTGCGCTATAAAACCAGCTGGGACCTGTTTTATTTCTCGCGTGTGAATCCTCCTGGGAATTAAACTTTTCCCAGATCTCTTCTCGGTTTCTTTTCCCTTTACCTTCAACACCTGATCACACTTGTCAACTCTTCCTACCTGACTGATTACTTAGAGCGCTTTCGCTAAAACCCACTCGGAATGTGAATCCTTTTGTGCAGTTTTTACAGGCATCGAGTGAAGGCCTAATGTAGATGTCGTGTTAGTCACTTTGTATATTTATTTTCCAACTCAACGGATTTAAATGAAATTTGATAATAAATATCTCCACCAAAAACTGTTCAGTTAACCCATTAATCGCCGAATTAAATCCCATCTGCTATCTGCTGGCATTATTAAGAGCTCACCATATTCTCCACTTTAGCAGGATAAGTGTTACTGATGGTCTAAGTCTGCGCTTTGTAAGTCCATTTATATGACGTTGAAACGTAACTTTGTTTGCAAAGAAAAGCTGTTTGTTTACTTTAGCTTACAACAAATTGAAATTTGCTTGCTCTCTTAAGTCTGAAAAATTAATTAGTAAATCACTTTTGGCACAAGCGTGTTGCGCGAACTGCAATCTAAATTTTGACTTTTGTTGTTACAACCAATCGTTACCTCTGAATAGTGCTTGAAATATTTATTGTCGATTCAATTTAGTTTCCTCTTACGAAAGTCAGAGATAATGAATTAATTTAAAGTTAAAGTGTGTTAGAAGCACTTTAGCCTCTTTCTTACAAGGACTCGAAGCCAATAAATTCCGTTGCTGTTGTCACAGGACAATTACACAGCATCGATAATGAAGTAGCGGCTGCATCGTGGTACAAGGAAGCTGGGTTTCTGATCGGGTCATGAGAACGTCTAGGATAACGTGCCTCAACATTCGCATGTGGTGTCAGGCTAAGATACCTGGTCTTTTGGTTCTGATAATAAGCTAAGATACTTTATCCTCTGATTGTGATAACATGCTAATATGCCTCATCCTTCGCTTGTGATAACAGGCTAAGATGCCTCATCCTTCGCTTGTGATAACAGGCTAAGATGCCTCATCCTTCGCTTGTGATAACAGGCTAAGATGCCTCACACTCCACTTTGATGACAGATTAAGGTGCCTCAACCCCGCTTGTGAAAATAGGCAAAGATGCCTTACCCTTCCGTTTGTGATGACAGGCTAATATCCTCACCCTCCTCCTGTAATAATAGGTTAAGATGCCTCACCCCTCCGTTTGTTACGGTAGGTTAAGATGCCTAACCCTCTACGTGTTGTGACAGGCTAAAATCCTTCCCCCGCACCATCGCTTGTGATAACAGGATAAGATGTCTCACCTACTGCTTGTGATGACAGGCTAACAAAACTTATCCTCCGCTTGATGCTTGATGACAAGCTAAGACGCCTCACCGCCCCGACGCAACAGTCTCCACACCCACTGCACTCCCTTGAGGTGTGACGTCACGTGAACAGCACTCACTGCTGGAACTTTCACCAGAATTTGATACAAACTGCATGTCTGTGTACGTCCTGCTATTATAAAGCGGCACGCGAGCAGGTTAATGCATGAGTTCAGACGGCGTCCGCTACAATTATCCCACGGTGCGGCTGTGCCCCGTGGGTCAAGGACCCCCAGATATAAAGATTACAAGTATTATTTCGAGTTCTTTCGAGCTGTATTTCAATCTTCCGACATAAGGCGTAATTCTAAGATATTTGGAGACAACTCCATTAATAATTGGGGGGGGGGCGATTATTGAGTGCCCGGAGAGGGGTTTCAACATATTACCTACGACTCCGAAATTAAAGTTCAAGTAGACCAATGACATTCCTCTGACGATGTTAAAATACACAAGTGTAACAGGAAATATCGTAGGAGTAAATACAGTAATCTTTTGTATGAAAACCCCCAATAGGCAGGCTCGGTCTCCCTAATGTAAACTCATTATATTTCAGTGTACAAAGCACACCTGAAAGTAAACACAGCCGAAGGTAAAGATGCGAACACGTTTCAACTCTTTCCATACTACGAAAGCATTTTTTTTTTAATTTTTAAACAGCTAATTTTTCTGTGTATCAGTAAAGCATCAAGAAAGAACATGGTTTTTCTTTAGTAAAAGTAAAGATAAAGTACACCCTTGTACAGGCACTGAGGCTCTGTACAAGTCTTTCGGTCCATAGGGGGAGCAGAAATATAGCTATGCCGTTTCTTGACCACGGCACTAGAAGGTTTTGAGGGGTCAGCGCCACGCCCCGGCCGCTCTTTACCCCCATGGAAAGACCCGGTACCCATTGTACAGGAGGCTGGGTGGGCCTCAGGGCCGGTCTGGACAGGTGCGGAAAATCTCGCCTCCACCGGGATTCGATCCCCGGACCGTCCAGCCCGTAGCCAGTCGCTATAGTTATTACGCTACCCGGCCCATCTTTCTTTAGTAACTACGGTGTAGATTTAAGGTAAGCGTATCCTGCACACAGTCCTTGAGAGTTTTGATGAATGTGTAGAGTAACAAACGTGTTTCTTCTATGGAAATATCATGACGACTTGTTCATGTCTGTAGTTTGTCCTCAGATATTTAATTTACTTGCTAAACTAGTTAAAAAGCTATTTGACGTTGAGTGTCGGTCAGCAATGGCGTGCAGGGCACTCCCTGAAGGCACGAGAGTGGCCGTTTATCTTCATCAATGAAGATGTTTATGCTTACTAGAACGGCCTTTATAGTTGAAATACAGGAAGGACACGTGCAAAGCGAATGACATTTAGGAAGACTGTATCTCACTTCGAATATTACGAAGGAAAAGAGTCATGAATGTCAGTACGAATTGTAATTGCTATTTGTAGTTCTTGTTGTAATGAATCTCATTTTTAAAAAAATATGTAAAGGTAAAGTGATCCCGTTACAGGCCCGGTGTGGCCCAGAGGTTGGGTAGAGGCACAGCTTTACTTTTCCATGACCGCGGCACTAGAAGAGGGTTGAGTGGTCAGCAGCACGCCCCAGCTGCACTTTACCCCGGGAAGGACCCAGTACCCATTTTATAGGAGGCTGGGTGGACCCCAGGGCCGGTCTGGACGGGCGGAAAATCTCGTCCCTACCGAGATTCGATCCCGGACCGTTCAGCTCGTAGTCAGTCGCTATTCCGACTGAGCTACCGACCCACTTTAAAAAATATATTGAGGATATGAATTAAAGAACCAAGATTGCGTGAGAAAGGCCGTGCTCCCACACCTAGAGAACTGATATCAAGCAATAGGTTATATGCATCGTGGAACTGCAGGTTCATGAAAAGAACCTCTTTGTTTCTGATATACAGCAAGGCAAAGTGGTTGAGCTGAAACTCAAGGAACTTATGAAACTGTAGTTGCTTGAAACTCAGAGTACGCTTTGTGCCTTTTTAATTTCGGCCGTCAAATTGCTAGTGTCATGCAACTGTAAACTGCACATTGCGTGGAACTAATTGCTTTAAACCAGTTTCTTTGGTGCGGGATCCTACAAACGCAAAGTCGAAGCTCCTGTTCGCGCCATGCAGCCACGTGGTTGTGACGTAGTATAGCCGTACTCATTCCTAAACTTTAAGTTAGATGGGGAGGGTGATTAAATTTGCGCGCTGGCCGCCTTGTCTCCTAGCAAACAGCCTCACTACCAACTAAATAGGACGCTGGTTGGGCTTCAGAGCCGGTATGAATGCTTTGCATAAGGTATCTTTATAGTATCTCTGCTTTGAACCCAACTACAAATTCTCGGTAGTCAGACACTATACTAACTGAGCTATCCCAGGTCATACGCTTATACGAGTCTATAGAGTATTCCATTTGTGTCATAGCTGAAGTGCGTATCACTGGATATTACCTTCAGATAGAAGGAAAGTCGGTTGCCCAATTATTAGCCTTTCACACTAAGATTGCTCAGAATTCATCATCATCATCATCATCATCATCATCATGTTCCTGAAGGGTTAGGCGTGTTTCCTGTACCTTGATCCTCAAGATGAAGTTGGTCCCTCCATCTCTTCCTCGGTCGTCCTATGTTCCTTCGTCCTTTTGGTTTATATTGTGGTGCTTGTTTTGGTAGTCTGTGTCCATCCTCTGTACGTGTTGTAGCCACTTTTCCTGGTACTGTTTTATTTCCTTTACTATATCCTGTGCTCCCGTTTTTTGCCTAATACAATTATTCTTTTCTTTATCTAGTTTTGTTATTCCAAATAAGTGTCTCAAAAATTTCATTGCCCAGAATTATACGTCGAAATTCAGTTTGTACCTCATAGTAAAAATTTTCGAATTCAGTTGTAAAAGCCAGTAAGTAAATGTCATACAGGACAGCAGCTGCTGTCTGTTCGGAGCATAAAAAGACGAAAATGCACTATGTGGATAGAATTTAGAATTTTTAAAAATGTTATTGCTGTTGGTACGTTAATTAACAACTAGGTTTTAGTGGAAAGGGTATGTAGTCAAACACAAATATGTCAATTAATCTTTTGGCGCCGGAATTATTTTTTTAATTTTAGCACACCCTGTATATAAAATGTGAATACTACAGGAACCAAATATGTTACAATTATGAAACAAACTGCATTTTGAAGAGAAAAAACGGAGAGTATATACTGTGTTTAAAATATTCAGTACCTATATTTGTTGAATAAATATATAAAATGCAAATTTAGAGGTTAGCGGTGCGGTACGACCACTATAGTTGACATTAGGCGTCAAAAGG
>Ga0123354_10015122_pt1 | contig 12037 bp, 6 predicted proteins | sample TergutLab28metaG_2_FD_97872 | JGI IMG/M metagenome (GOLD analysis project Ga0123354, IMG submission 97872) | Labiotermes labralis P4 segment gut microbial communities from Petit-Saut dam, French Guiana - Lab288 P4 | ecosystem: Host-associated > Arthropoda: Insects > Digestive system > Gut ... | reverse complement strand
GTTGCGCTGACCACGTGACACCCCTCTATCCGCACAAGTTGGCACTAACTTCGCCGACCGGCGGCGGCCGCTCTGTCGGTATAGTTCGCGTGCGGACTAAGGCCACGGAGTTTAGTTTAGTTTAGTGGTGGTGGTGGTAGTAGTAGTAGTAGTATTGGTAGTAGTCGTGTAGTAGTAGTAGTAGTAGTATTGGTGGTGGTAGTGGAAATAGTAGTTTGTAGTAATAGCGTCATTAGTGGTAGAAGTAGTAGTAGTAGTAGTAGCAGTAGTAGTAACAGTAGTAGTAGTAGTAGTAATAGTAGTATTAGTGTTGGTAGTGGAAATAGTAGTTGGTAGTAATAGCGTCATTAGTGGTAGTAGTAGTAGTAGTAGAATTGGTGGTGGTAGTAGTAGTAGTAGTAGTAGTTGTTGTTGTTGTTGTTGTTGTTTTTGTTCTTGTACGTGGACGAGGCATTTCAATATCTGGAGTTTTATACCCTTCATAATCAAAAGTTTCCTTTTAATAATATTTATAGATATCTGAACTACATTTTCACATCACAGGTCTCGGAGTGTAAACTCGACATTCAGAGTCTGCTCTATTTTTAACAGTACATAAAAAACATTTTCTTTAGGCTAGATGCGTAACGGCAGCAAACTTCCTGTACGGAGAAGAAAACGAATTTTAAAAATCAATCTCTTACACCCTCTGTTCCGGTTCTTTCCAAGACTGACGCCAGCCTACAGTACAAACTGGCGCTGCACTCTCGTTCACTCGTCCTCCGCCACTTGTACGTAAGGTCACAAGTCGAAATCCGGAAGGTTACACAGTGCTTCAGCAACTGACACCATTCACGCCTATCTCAAGTTATGTATTCTTCAACCAGCTGCAATACCCGACAGGAAGGCTAGATGTAACTGCCGTCTGCGTCAGCGTCACTGGTCTGGATTCCTCCTTGACGTTAATATGAGAGAAAGATGTTTCCTGAAGCCTTAAGCCCCACAGCCGGAAACTATGTGACTCTAAGGCAAATTTGGCTTCATCACGAAACTGACATTAAAACTATTTTTATTTCCGTGCATAAACATGAGCAAAGAATGTGTTGAACTGAAGAAAACCCATCACTTTCCACTCACACTTTCAAAAGTTTCTTCCCATACACATAATATCTATTCCCGAGGTTTCTCTAAAAGACATAGAAAACATAAGTTGGATACTTGTTTCTCGTTTTGTGAATATCTGCCTTCGGTTGCAATCATCAAGATACTGTCAGGGCCTTTCACTCACGCTTGTCCTGCTAAGCTACTGCAGACATTCTGACCGCTATCAGCTACAAAGAGCCGCTTAATGACATCCAAGTGGAGGGTTGGGATCCTCCACATCACCCCAAACATGAGTTGTTGTTTTCCGTCACTACCTAATACACATACAAATTTCCGTTCTAATAGTTTTAACGTGAAGATTAAGTCAGCTATGGCACATCCTGGGATTTACCTCACTACCTAACCACATACCTTCCTTTAGTGTCCATTTTCCACGCTGCTTCAATTTTCACTCTTCTTACGTTACTTCTTCCATCAACAAACTCCATCATCGCCTGGTATTTACAAATGACGTATGGCAAAGACAACACGAAGCAGTTTCCTTAAATGGTCGTTCTTACGGTAACTTTTGATATTTTATTTTAATATTTCTTCCTCCAAATACCAAGCAAATTTGTATTCTATTTCATTTTGTTTATAATGTTAGGAGGTGAAACAGTAGCGACAATAATCCCTGTAGCAATAACGTATAAGAGAAAGTGATTTGTTCATTACTTTGCTTTATTATTTGAATAATTATTTTTACAGTTTTTATTGTTAAACTTACTCTTACATGAGCTTTGAAGTGCTACCCAAAATCTTCCGAGTTGGAGCAATATACGAACTAAAGGGTTGCCCTCGTTGCAGGTCAGTACCTTCCACTTCGCAATTTACAAGCCGGTCCCAGCGCCTCTCCTCCTGTTGAAACCGAATGTAGAACTCCTGTTTCGTGGTTCTGGCCAGACATCTACTGAGATTCAGCTTGAATCTCCACGAAATCTTTGAATGTTCTTCCCTTTAAAACTGAATGTCCGTCTCTTTAAAGTTATGACATTAGGATAGATCTGTCCCATCTGGCCTGAAATGTGGAACCTTACACACAGAATTTCATTTTGTTCCTGTTTTCCGTTCAAAGACAGCAGGGATTTTGCGGCAGTCCATCTCATGTTCAGTTCTTCTGCCTCCTCAGTGGACTGCAAGTATCGCAGAAAGAACTCACCACAAACATTCTTGCACGACAACAGCGCAAAAACGAGCATTCCGTCACAGCACCGCCTAACACTCCAGTTCGCAATAAATCAATTCAGTGGTGTTTAGCAGCGTACAACTGCATTGTATCCTGCTATCGTTCTATGAAGCCAGCCTGAAAAATTTCAGGACATTCATGTGTTACTCGCACCTCATTACTTCCACAGTCACTCCGGGTAATTACAAATTTTTAGGTTTATCAAATACGGAGGTAGGCCCCCACATGTCTGAGGTAGCTCCCCACATGTTTTTCCCTCACACAAATTCGGCTCCTTGCCTAACTGCCGCTACTTCGACATTTCGCTTTTACTGGCCCATTTTTTTTTCCATGGCTCGACAGCACTCGTGGGCATAAACCTCCCCACTGATGAGGTTTCGAGATCACACTCAGAAACACAACACTCGATAGGACTCCTCTGAAAAAGTAAGAGGCCCCTCGGATAGACCTCTTCCTGACAACATACAATAATCACAAGAGACATCCATGCCCCCGGCGGGATTCCAACCCGCAGTCTCAGCAATGAACGGCTGCACACCCACGACTTAGGCTGCGCGGTCAACAGGTTCGGCTCTATTAGTTACCTTCCAGGCTAAAAATTGTGACGAAGAATTAGGCTAGCTTTTACGGGCAATCAATAAAGCCTCAGTTCAACAGCAGTCCATACCAATGTACCATCAGTAAAATTTAAAGGTTATGCGTTAACTAAGAATTTGGTCACGGATCCAGAAATTTTTAGTTATCATGATAATAATAATAATAATATATTTAACTGCAAATGGGCTGTCGACCGGTGGCAGTGGTTAATATGCACGTACAAAAATATGAAATAAGGCTCTAAGAAATTTAATTCGGGAGGGTTATATGAGAAGCACGCTGTAGCAACTTGGAGTATTGGGAATCATCTCAGCATTCGCTTATAGACACAGGGAAACCAAGAAAACCCTGTGCCGAGGTGGCCGGTCGCAGGACCTTCCGGATACTGAATTCTAGCCAGCAATCCGGCAACTAAAGTATGTAAGACAGCAACACACACACACACACAGTAAAACAACACACATGAGGTAACAAAAATACACACAAGATAAAACACAATACACAAAAGACCACCTACAGTTAGCAGCAATGCACATAGTAAGGGCAACACAACGGGAAGAAAGTACTGTACCTAGTTTCTAATATTTTTACTCCACAGTTATCGCACACCAATTTTAACATGACCTTCACTTCACTTCACTTCACTTCTCTTCACTTCTCTTCACTTCACTTCACCACCCGTAAATACCCTTCATGGTATGCTCCGATTTACCCCCCTTCACTGCAATTCACTTCACTTCACTACACTTTTTGGATAGTTTTCAACGCACATATCCTTCAGTTCACCACATTCATCACTTTCCTAACCCTCTTTCTAAAAGCAAATATAGATAATATTCTCTTTTAATTTTCAGTCAGCACCAAAATTATCTCTTTTGTTTCGGGTTTCTTACTGTCGAATTTGTAACTGCCTTGTTTATCAGTTTATTTCCATATTTCTGTGTAAATGTTGAGTTACACTTCGCCCTGCGCTACAAAGCCTGCACGTGAAGAGTAAGGTTGAATAAATGAATTTTAATACATTACACGTGTTAATATTCTTGTGTTCAATTGCTTGTTGTTTCCCCACTCGGACGAAGTAATGTTTAATGTAACCTGGGAACATTTAATAGGGTATATCTCAGTATTTAGCCAACTTGATGCACAAAATTTGTTTCACAATAATTTTTATTTCATGCCTCTACATGTTTCGAGCACATGCGATCATCATCAGGAGGTCAAAATTGCATTACACAGCCTCTGGCATCATCACACCTGCAGGTGACCGCCTCGTGTACGAGACGGTCACCTATATACTGATATATACTGAGATGCACTGTCAGCAAAACGTCAAAATTTAACAGGGTGTTGCAGCAGCACTCCTACTTACTTTATCATCTTACTTTATTTCTTTTTGTTGTCTTTTTCGTTTGTGTGTTCTGTCTGTACATTACCTATATTTTTTGGTTTTATAATTGGCCCTGCGCTTGTAAGTCTGCACGTCAATACACTTAAATACGCTTAACTGCTTCATATCTATTCTTTAATATGAACCTTGTAGCCCTACTCTCTTCTTGTGGCGTTATGTTGCAAGATATCAGTCTAATTATTGTATTGCCCGTACATTTACACCTCACTTGTCGTCCTGCAGTTGCCATCTTCGTTTTTGCCAAGACCTTAAATTACAATTATTGTATATTTAATATTACAACTGTCGCCATTGCTTTTTCGTGGTTGTGTTTGTTACACGCCTACTCTCCTTGTAAAATCTAGAACTGTGTTAAAGCTATTTACCCTATCAGGGCCAGTGGTAACTCTGTGTACCACCAACTATAGTGTTAAAAAAATTCTGCATTTGTCTACAAAGTGATTTTTGAGTTTCTACGAACTCCAAGATAAATATCTATTACTTTCTAAACAAAATTAACAGCTTGGTCTTTCCAATTGTTACATAAGTCAGATGGAAGTTAAACTGTGAAGCAGCAATCACAGTCTTTAAATGTAATTAGCCTAAATGACACCATTCCAAGAGTAGGTAACATCGTGACACATTATCCTTGGACTCGCAGTGTCCTTCAGTTTATTTACTTTATAACGTTTCAAGACATGATCCACTCAGCTTCTTAAGAGAAGTTGATTCTCCCTGATTATGAAAGAGAGCAGCATCATCCGAAACCTATATAAAGCCGTAGCAAACCACGAGATGTAAAATAAAAAGCCCTTTATCTTGGCACTGATACAACTTAACTTACTGTAGAAGGTAGCATTACAGTACATGACGCATGTGTAACGTGTAGTGACTTCGGACGCCAGACCGAAATTTGTGTCCGCCATTTCGCAAATCTCGTTTGGCCGCCCAAAATTCTCGCAATCGAATAATTTTTGCGGAAACCCGAATAAAATCCTGATATATATAAAGCCAAAATATAGAGGACAAATGTTTAAGGAATATAATAAGTAACGATAAAGCCAAGAAATTACGACATATTTACTTGCAAATGTCAGAATTCAAACCCACAAACAATGCATACGCAAAACCAATTTCTACAACCGATATGTTTCCATAACATTTAAAAATAACTTAAAGTTATTTTGTTTATTCTGACGTTCAGGTGACCGTGCATCGTGACAAATTCTTATAATAAAACCAACTACATGCACTAATTTCTCAAATTTATTTTTGGAATAAAACTCTACATGTTTCGGACAGTTCCTTTCTCTATCATCAGGAGTTTTTCATTCTACACACAGCAATGGTATATGTCATACAGCCTGCTCGCAAGCTGTCAGCAAACCTATATGACATATACCATTGCTGTGTGTACAGTGAAAAACTCTTGTTGATGGACAGCGGAACTGTCCGAAATATGTAGAGTTTTATTCCAAAACTAAATTTGAGAAATTAGTGCATGTAGTTGGTTTTATTATAAGAGTTTATTTATTGTGGTAATGTGACAATCCTGAAATATTTGAACGCGTGTGTTACTGTCAAAGAAAAAACAAATTAAGTAAAGTTTATATTAATAATAATAATACATAAATTATCACTGTGTGTTTTAATAGAACTTCTTCCGGAACCATAATTTCCAATTTTCGGAACCGCAGGGCTCGGCGGAGCACCATGTGGAAAATATTGGCATAGACATACTGAACAATAGCTCGAAGGGCATCAATCATGAAAACCTGTACCAAGGTTTGAAATTGGAAAGCGGCACTTCAAGTGGACGTCATTAATGCAGACTCTAGAGCGCCAACACGGAAGAGATCAGCATGCAGCAAGAGGCAAGAAGGAAGATCAGAGTGAGTGATTATTGGAGAAGTGAATGGGCCTCGTAAGGAACTTGAGGATTAATGAAGAACGGACAGCCAGTACTGATGTTATAAATTCAGTAAGCTTCAAAACCTCAATAAAATTTCACACGATATAGAGAACCGACTCCATATGACAACATAACACTTTGTCCCGTAAACCCACGTTCGGCTCTCTTGCAGTGAAAAATTTTCAGACAACAGCCGGCTTGGCATGGTAGCTGAGCGAGTCGTACAGTTCTGCAGACGGAACAACGTCACAGGGGTGAACTATCACAGACAGGATAACACTGGCCTGTTAAGTTAGGTGTATGATATCATAGACGGAATAAGAGAGGCAACGTACGTATAAATGTAACAATGAGGGGCGTTCGCGTAACCACTGTTGCTGTGCGAAAGCAATAAGTATATCATATTCTGAGAGTGTGTCTGTAGTCTTAGATATCCAGCATGCAAAGCGCATGCACCGCATTAAAAATCTATTGCCTTTCTATCACAACTTTTTCACACCTATTTCATTAGCGGTACTGTTTTCGGAAAAGAGTTATTGAAAATAAAATGTAGGTTTCGATTTTCTCTACGAACATTTCTCATTTTGAGAAGAATTTGGTGAGATATGAACATAAATGTTTATAGGTTTTCATGTAAAGCACCCGTTATTCTTGTCGGATTTTAATGAAACTTGAATTTTCTCAAAGTATTGTCGAAAAATGCTCAAATATAAAATTTCATAGAAACCCGTTTTCTATGTGGAAGGACAGTAGGACAGAGAGAGATAACGAAGCTATTAGTCGCTTTTCGAAATTTTGCGAACGCGACTAAAAAAGGAGTACTGTACAGAAAGCGGTATATTTGAAACAACATGGCATGATGGGGTGGTGGTAAGGTACTAGAGATAGGACAACACTGCACTTCTGAGGTGGTGGTAAGGTACTAGAGATAGGGCAACACTGTAGTGCTGAGGTGGTGGTAAGGTACTACAGATAGGGCAACACCACACTGTTGACCTATCAGAAGGATACTTCAGATTAGACAAAACTGTACTGTTAAACTTGGTAAAGGTAAAGCAATCCCATTACAGGCCTGAAGAAGCCCTGATAGTTCCAGGAGTTTGACGCTCCCAGATTTCACAACAATCGGCACGTGAAGGTGTTAAGGTTATTGTCAGACCTATGCACCGGCCACCTTTACCCCCCCCCCTCTCCCGCAGTAAATATTCCTGCTACTCATTTCTGTTAGAGGCTGTGTCGATCCCAGGGTCATGTTGAACTGGAGGTAATATAATACTTGAAGGAGAATCCTGCTCTGTCGAACGTTTGTTTGAATCAACCCAAATTAAAATGTACAATCAACCGTCTAGTTCCCACAGAAAACACACCTCCAATACTCAAATAAAGCTTACGTGCGATATTCCCACGACTCTTCCTGTACCTTTGAATTTATTGCATAAAACTTTTGATTTCCATGGAGATAAAACTAATGATTCAAAGGCGCTCTCTTTGGACAGCCGTTATTTAAGCAATCTCATCTATGTGAGGAGTTGTTATGGTATATATTCGAAACGAAATCCTCTCACATGCCGCGTAGTAATTTCCGGCTACATTGTAGTCTTTTGAAATGGAATACTTATTTCTTATTTATCGATAGCAGAACTATACCTGTTCAAACACAGAGATTCAAACTCTATCTCGCGAAGTCTAGCGATCGGCTAATTCCTTTATTTTAATTAATTTTCTGCTACGATTTTCCTGAATTTGAAATCTCTCGTGTGTATCTACTGTTTTACTTATAATGGACTAGGCTTCTCCACATTTCATTTACATAATCAGACTTTCTTACGCACTGCAGTGGAGCAAGTTTTAACATGACTTTCTTTTAAAAATTTTCGAAAAATTCTTGTGATTATTTGGCGTTTTTTGGCAGTTTTCGAGTCTGATACACGAGTTAGTTTCCACCCTTACACACACTACAAAATAAACATGTTCCAAAGTTCTTGGAGGGGGGGGGATTGTGTGTGTGTGTGTGTGTGTGTGTGAGCGCGCGCTCCTTTCAGTGCCCAGTTTCTCTTATACTCAAACCATAAGCTGCAAACTGTCTGTGTATTTTGCAATTCGCATCGTCAACTCTGACCGCAGCGAATAAACAATTGAGTCGACGACATCATCCGGGACGCCTAGTTTCTGTTTCCTTTGGCGTTACTTTACCTGACTAATCCTGTCCGCAGAATTCATTATCTGACTTATTCGTTCGGATCTTATCTCTGTAATCCTGGTTATTTCATTGTAAGTGGCACACATTTCAATTTCGGACAAACTTCTCATTGCATAGCAAGAGGTTAGTGAAAGTCTATTGATGGCTATTCGTTAACTCTTGAATATTACGGCTGACACAATACATAGCAGTGTATTTCAGTTTGCGCTATTTGGAAAGGATACATAAAACTTCTTAATGACGTGTTAAAGGCATATGTTATGAAAGCGGACTTAAAATTCAAAATCCTTCCTTACTCGCACAAAGGGTCGCTTCTTGTTCACTCTTTTCCAATATTTTACGGATTTCCCTTTTTTGAAAACATTTCTCTTTGTTCGGGTTTGTCAGATGGATTCCTCATTCCCATCGGTAACATGTTTGTCTGTCATTACTTGTTTTTGTGTTAATAAACATGCCATATTCCCTACCTCATCCGATTCCAGCTACAATTCAGAAAAAATGTGTGTGTGTGTTTGTTTGTGTTTAGGTGTGCTGACTGCTTAAAATGAAATTAATTGGTTGAAAGTAGGGTGTAATAGCAGCATTTGAATTGTGAATATCCTGTATAATATACCGCAGTCTGGAATTTTAAATGTTCAAAGAAAATGTGAGTTTGCCTAGTGGCATGATGTGGCAGTTCTATAGTCAAGAACTGAAATTCTTTCTCCACTATAGTATTAGGTATTCTAATTAGATTACATGTTAAAATATTTTTTAATTACCTGCGCCTTTAATCTTCAAACCGAAAGCGTTAGTGCACAATTTGATTTGTTTCAAGCGTAATTAGATCTAAACAACCTGTTTCAGTTGGATTGAAACCGATAGCTGATGGGTCAACTAATACATTTACTTTTTCGGTTACAGAATTTCGGCTCTGTACCTGTTCGTTAATGTAAGTGTACATTCTCAATGTTTGAGATACAAACTCATTAGATACTCAAATCCCGTTTCAGAAAGTTTAGAACTACATAGCCAGAAACACAGCTGCTTTAATATCCCCGGGGATTTTTTGGAGGAAAATTTATGATCTGAATGACGTGCACACATTCACTCGTACTGAGGCTTTACCATATTCATTCTAATTTAAATGTTAAGATTTAACACACAAAATTGCTACCGAGTGTACTGTACAGGCATGAGGTCTGCTTGAGGAAAACAATTTTTTTTATTTTCACAGCCTCCTTCCAAATTCAAATCTGCATCCATGCTCATCTTCAACGGTGTGCTTGTCTGCAGGGGAAGATGTGTCGGAGTGCGAGTTGTATAATCCAAACATACATAGAAACATTATTGTCTTCTGTGACACTTTTAATGATCATGTCATGTACGGATTTGGGATGATATTTTAAAGATTTTAAACTTCCAGTCTCTTTGGGTGTTGAATAAATATTGGAAGGAATGATAATATAACAAATGCAAGACGCTAATATTTCAAAACGGGTAATGAGAACTGAACCAGCAATCAGCATTGGATCGGTACTGGAGAGAATGTAGAGTCACAGCTAATTTCTCTTGCTTATGAGGTTTACAATAAATAGAGCCATTTTACTCCAAGTACTACTTACTACATATCTAAGACACGTTTCAGTGATGATAATGCTAGGGTGCACAAATTTTAAAAATAGCTAGAAACAACTTCAAAATTCTAAGCGGCAGAAGAGTGACCAGGTTTCGTACAGGAAATCTACTAGCAGTAAGCGCCATGGTAAAAACATTAGTCACCATGGTTCAAAATATAGTAGCCACGGCGACCTGGCGCCCGGCGTTTGTGCACCATTGAAATAATGTATTTTACTTTAATGTTGTAGAATTTCATTGCAGAATATCTGCTAAGCATTGCACCAGAATTAACAAAGAAGGTGAACGTGACATTATGTATAGCAAATGAACGCAATCACAGGATGGTTTTACGTTTAATATGTTATACCACCTCGTCGCAGCATTCGCGAGGGAAACTGAGTCTCCGACTAGTTTCTGTCAACACAGCACAAATGTAAAATAACTGTGATTTAATTTCACTTTATTTCACACTAAAGGTTAAGAGAATGTAAAAAATTAACTATCCGATCACATCAATATTTTTAACAGAGGTCACTTAATTTTTCGACAGCAAGCAACAAATCTGACCTTCATGTGACGGTGCATCGTGATAAATTCTTACAATAAAACCAACTAGATGCACTAATTTCTCAAATCTATTTGAGAAATCAGTGCATCTAGTTGGTTTTGTTATAAGAAGCAACAAATTATTCCACAATATTTGTTTCTGCCACTACCCGGAACTCTATTAACTCTCAGTATATCGTTTTAGCTGGACGAATATTCATAAGGGCCTAACAATAAAGATATTTTTACTCTTTGTCTTAAGCTGAGAAACTTTCAGCTTTCCAAAGGTTTTTGTAGAAACTCTGTATCAGTACGTGGTTCAATGTAGAATATGTAATGTACCTTTCTTCCTGAAATACAGGCGTTAATGTAGCGGTAACAGGATCGATTCTCTGAGCCTCAGTGAAATAGATAGAAGGTTTGCGAGCACGCACTTCTGTGTGTACGTGTATGTATGTGTTTGTGTTTAGGTGTGTTAAGCAACACACCTGGATATTAGCTTGTAAACAACATATTGCACAGTGGAATGTTTGTGCTGGAAACAGGAAATAAAATTGTTCGCATAATAGTAATCATGTTATGTTTTCACTTCGTGAATCATACAGTTGAAACTTCTTGTTTGAATCTGTATGTACGTCTCTTGTTATTATTGCTAAAAACTGGACATAAAAATGTTAGGAGCTCAGTTACTTTGTCACAAACAAAACAACATATTATTTTGATATAATGTAAAATGCTATGACAAGAAGTTTACCAAACTGCTGTTCCCTCCATTTCTATTATGATAGGATAAAAGTTTGCTCGTTGCAAGTATTACAAATGTCGGGAAACAACGGTATTGGACAGACGGATCCTGTACAACTTTTAACTTGTCACGAAATAAACATAGGACTTCTTAGCAATGTTTGTGATTTTTTTAACTATTGACCTGTAATGAGGGACAGTATCGTATTCCAACTTGCGTGAACGAGAAAATTTTCAACTTTTTTTTTCAGAACAGAAATTTTAAAGTACATCTCTTCGGCACATAGGATACATATGTGTAACAAAATGTTTAACCATCCTAGGGGTGTAATTTATTATTCATTGTTCCATAGGCGGAATCATACACCTCGCGCTACCATCACGCTTTCATACGACCTGGTACCTTGATAATGTATAATATGCACATTTGACTACTCCTTCGACTCCTTGAGATACGAAAGACTTGTAACTTTCACATTCCACATCTAAGGCGAAAATTACGGTATTAAGGGATATTAAGGGATCAGACGGTCCTGCCCTTAAAAATATCCGAAATTCGAAGCTGTTGCTTGTGACGTTACATTTCGCAGACACGAGATGATTAGCATTAAAACTCCGTGACCTTAGTCCGCACGCGAACTATACCGACAGAGCGGCCGCCGCCGGTCGGCGAAGTTAGTGCCAACTTTTGCGGATAGAGGGGTGTCACGTGGTCAGCGCAACGTGTCCCCACAGCCGTTAATC
>Ga0123354_10015120_pt1 | contig 12038 bp, 5 predicted proteins | sample TergutLab28metaG_2_FD_97872 | JGI IMG/M metagenome (GOLD analysis project Ga0123354, IMG submission 97872) | Labiotermes labralis P4 segment gut microbial communities from Petit-Saut dam, French Guiana - Lab288 P4 | ecosystem: Host-associated > Arthropoda: Insects > Digestive system > Gut ... | reverse complement strand
TGAAACATTCTGGGAGAATGGTTAATAAAATTAAAACATGGCTACTTGCACAGACCTCCCAACCCCCACTCATATTATTACCAAACTTAACCCAAATGCAAGATGACTCTAAGATGACCTTCAAAAAAAAAAAAAGCTGCTAAGAAAAAATATTTTACTATTACTTTCATAAACTTGATACACAAAGCAAGTCACATTCTGTGCACCTTTACCAGTCAGTGACACTGCCTCATCTTCACAGTCAGTGTCTTCATCTTCCTCACATGCACTCACATTCCCATCCTCTTCACTGCCATTCCACAACATATCATCAGTCCCATCCATTGCAGTGTATATACAGCACTTCTTAAAACTCTTCCGTTTACTTCTGGTGAGATGCACTGCCATGTTACAGTCCGCTTGACTGAATACAACAGTTCTGTTTCTTGGTTTATAAACTTCCTTGAAACCGTGTGTATTCACAGTTTTCTCCACAGATGGTGTCATTAGTGTTAAGAATTTAAATACACATGTTCTGGATTTTTGTATTTTGTCTGTGGTCTGATCAGTCTGACTTCATGACTCATTTTATGTATTTTAATTCGTGGTTTAGTCCAGGTTTTGTTTTTAAGTCATGTAGTTAATTTTTAATTTTTCAATAGCAATTTTCCTGTTACTACCATTGAACTGGATCTCTTATCAGGTACAAATCTTGCATGTTGCTGTTTCTGTGGTTCCCAGTGATTGCAAATAACTCAATCTAAAGGGTCCACCATATTAGGTGGTGCTTTCCCAGAAAACAGAAACAGGGCCAACTTCCGAAACATTTTGCATCTTTAAGAAATTGGACGATGGATATTGTCCCCCCCAAAAAAGATTGTGTGGATGATCTCTCATGCTCTCTTCTCTCTTTTGGATTTCTTGACCCTTGAAAGTGGGACTGATAGGTTGTTCTGAAATGTCAGTGCGGAATTACCTCTCTGTGCTGCGTAATATCGCAGAGGAGCACAGACCTTACATGATTTGGTGATGCAGGCCTTGTTTTGGCGCTGCATGGTTGTGTTCAGAGCAGTCCAGTTTGCACGGTCCAGTTCGGCACTTCATACACAAATTTAAGACAACCTCTTATATATAAGCACCAAGTTTAAGGGAAAAACCTCATCATGCATTTGAATAAGTATGGTATGTAATTTCTTATTTAAATACTGTTAACTGCATAACCAGTGTAGTGGATAGCACGTTTTAAATCAAGGAAGTCTTAGACAATGGAATTGAAAACCTTGGTTAACACTTCATTTTGAACTCATCACTTTGCCAAACTGCATTATTCTTGTAGCATATAATTTTCTTTGCAGATTTTTGTTTAGATCCATATTTCTATTCATTATTACTGGATTGTTTGTGTTCATTGAAATGAAATGTCCTGTATGATTCTTTCAATATAAGAATGGATGTGCTAGAAGAAGTCTTGTCAAGTTCAGTATTCCTTGAGTCTTAGCATTAAACAGCTGTTTTATAGGTGATGGGCAACATAATGATCAATTTTGTGGCATTATTGACCTCTTTTATTTTAGCTGAATCCACTTCTATAGAGAATTATAATTGTGTTTCATCTTTCAGAGACAAAGCCAAGAAACACTGAATTCACAGATTAAGTAAGCTGCTTGTAAATTATAGCTCCATCTTTGTTTTCTAACGAAATTACATCAGTATTGACTTTCCACTTCCTCCATTCATTCCTTGACTGTCAACATGTGACAGAACCCTCTGTGTTTACAATAGGTGTTTAAGTTTGTGTGGTTTTGCTATGCAGACTTATGATTAGCTTGCCAGAGGCAGTAGTGGCAGGTGTCACTACTGCTTAACCTTACCACAAATTATCTGAATTCTGGAAGGAAATTCTGTTGCACAGGCACCAGCCGCATCTGCCAGCAGGGCATTCTGCATATGTTATGTGCTATTCCTTCACCTGATCTTGCTTGCTGGTGCAGGGAGTACCAGATTTTGGAGTATAGTGACTTCCTGTGTTGGTGTGGTTTCTGCTTCATAACTGAGTGCTGCATCAGCCCTATTAAGTACTTGTGACAAATTCTGCCCATTTTCTTCTCAATTCCACATTTATTGGTTCCTGATTCATAACTGAGCCACTACAAACTAAATGTTGCTATAGTCCTGTGACATGTCCATCTCATTTTCCAGTCAATCTTGTGTTTATAGTCATCATCACACCTCTCATGTAAGGCCCAGTAAAACCTGCAGTTAATTCAACTGTATTATATTCAGAAAGAGATTAGTAAGATAAGTAATTATGAATTGCTTGTCTGTTGTGAGATTAAGTTAGTTGAAATGCTGTCGCCATGAAATCATGCTGTTTGCTGAATATTCAGGTCTGTGATGCTGTGTTGCTGGGTATACAGTTCCTGGTATTTTGAAGGCACCCTGATCCTTTAAAACATTGACAACTACACACCCAGCAACACAGCATCATATCTGAAGACATGGAACAGCAACGCTTGTGTGAGAATCTCAAATCTTGCAAGGATGTCGCATCTACATACAGTAGCTAAGTGAGTAGTGATCATCCAGAGTCTTACATTGCTGACTGATACAGGGCTTGTGATTCATAGTAACAGGTGTAGTGTCAAGTGTTCAGACTTCTGTTATGGTACTACATAGACTAAAAAGTATTGGGGTTGTTGCTATTAATGAATAAACACAAATATTCTCATAACCTGAAGTTTGTGTATGCAGGCATCTCTAGAATTGAAGAGGTGGGTGACTGACTGACTGATAGCAAGCTACACAACAGACTTGTGATATTGTATCATGCTTACAAAAAAATGTTGGTGTTATGAGGAATATTCAATAATAAGTAAGGTTCTATATGTCATAAAAATAAACAAGATCTCATTACAGTGTTAAATACATCTGATTTATTCCACTGAAGTGTCATTACTTTTCATCATAATCCCTGAGGCTATGAATGAATTTATCATATCCTGGCATGAGTTTAAAAACTCTTTCATGGTGTAAATCAGGCTGTTGTATTTGTAACCACTCATGATGAACCATCTACACTTTTTCAGTACTGTGGAATCAACAATCTCCCAAGTGTGTTTCAGCAGCCCAAACAAATGGGTGATAATTGTGCATGATGGTGCCACCACGCACAGTGCTCATCACACCCAAGTGGTTGCAATTGTTCCTCTGGCATGTAATGGACAATGCACCCTATTGCTGGGGCTGCTAAAGTGACAGTTGGGAGGTCGCTGAGGAAATGGAAATGACTGTTTGTTTATGGTATTGACTGCAAGGGCCCTTCCTCTATTACAATGTTAGTTTTGAAGCCTGTAACAAGATGGGACTAATAAATCAGTCAGCTGGTGGACTGTCCTGAAATATGCTGCTAATGCACTGGAATTAATGAGTGACATTAAACGTTTTAATCACTTCTCCTTTAATTGTTATGATCTAAGGAACCTTATGTATGGAACAGCTCTTGTGGTTTTGTTTGTTCTTACAGAATATAATCTTTTTTTTTTTTAATTCTCCATAGACTGGCAAGAGTCTAGTGGCCTGGTACTTCTTCATGGACTGCAGGAAATGGACCCATATTACAGTCTGTTGCCCTGAAGACTGGTGCTTCTTGTTACCTTCTTGTCACAAAACAAGTGGTAGGGTGTGATCACCAAATATGGCTGTGAAAGCTGTCTTAAAAAATGACTTTGTACAATTTCCACTGGGTACAGCCTTTTGATCTGAGGGTTCAACTGTGTTGTTTATTTGGTTGTTAGCACTTGATCTGTCATTTACCTTCTATGGATGGATGTTCCATACTTTATCATCACTGCACTTATAGATCATTCATGCAGGGACATTCTTCCTGAGGAAGTAATGCTGACTGCCACATGCCATAGATATTGCTTGAACATGTGGATATCATATGCATATTTCTGAAAGTACCCTTGAATAAGTTTTATGGGTTAAATATTAATGCTGTGAGATAAGCCTCCTTACTGGTTCTGGAACTGCATTGTCCCCACGTTGGGACATGCAGAGAACACCTGCCATTAGTGATTAAAATGTACATAATAGCAAAAAGACCCTTGTTGGAAAAAGAGAATCTGTATTTTTACTGTGGTGATGTTAAAGTTGTATGGCAAATGACTGTAGGGTGTTGCATTAGTTTGAAAATCTTTGCTAAGATAAGCTGACATCTTAAGTATTTTGAAGCAGATGTTGCTTGGCCACTAGATCCATTGTTACATGTTTTAAAATCTGAAAGTGATGTTTCATTAAATGTCATAATTATATAGTAAATGTGTTAACAAAGTGGTATTATACATTATTTTTATTGTATTTTGTAAATGTGATGCCAAATGTCGACACTCAGCACTTCATAATTATACCTTTCGATGTCTTTCCGTATAAAGCAGAAGCATGAAATCTCTTGTATGAAGTGGGTGATGGAGTATGTTGTTAAGATACAGTGTTTGTTAATATCACTGTGTGTTTCATAAGTGGCTGTTTGAATCTTCATTTCTCTATGCTGGTATGGTGAAGTGATGGAACAGGTCAGATATTGTAGCATGAAACTAGTGTTACTGGGTGCAGCCAGGAGTAACTTTTGTCTTGGATGCCAGATACTGTAGAACAACATACACAGAATATGCTTGTAACAAGATAAACATTTGTATTAATATGAGAAAGAACAGGTAAACATGTATTCCTTTTATTGCATTCTTCTTCTCCTTCTCTTCCTCATTATCATTATCATCATCCTTGTTATCACCTTTATGCATGGTGTTTACATTTATATACCTGAAACAAACCATGTTTCTAGGGTATACAGCATTGCAGCTGTATTGTCTGAGTGATTTTGAAATGGTTCCAGTCACCCCTATAATTGCTGGTATCACTGTTTTCACAATCCATGTGTGCTTATTTTCTATTATGAGGTCTTTATATTTTGTTATATATTTTTCTTCCTGCTCTTACATTCCTGTAGTGTGGCTTTTGATAATAGTATCTGATCTTTGCATCCTTTTAATCCTCTACAGCACCCTTTCTGCTCTTTAGACATCAAAATTCTCTCATCAATATACTTTTGTATTTGTTTGCTTATGATAGATGTAATGGTTTTGTGCATTGTGGGCAGACATGTTAGAGGTCTGTAATTCTTTGGTCTTTCAATGATTTCATTCTTTGAAATGAGAGTTGTTATGCCTGCCATTACAGTCTGGTATTTGACCACCCTCAGTCAGTTTGTAAAAGAGGGTTGCTTAATGTGTGTGTGCTGCTGCAAGTTGCCGGAGCCAGAAATTTGCTATTTTAACTCATCCAGGACCCTTCCAATTTAGTGCCATTTTTAGTACCTCTGTGACCTCTGTTTCAGATATTGGGCTCCATTCCATACTGGAATTTTGTTAGTGCTGATTTTTGGTCCAGTAAGCTTCTTCATTGTGTTGAACCTTTTTTCCATATATTCCTTTCCAAAAGTTCTCTATTTCTTCTTCAGTTGATGCACTTTTCACATTGGTATTTTTCTGTCTACGAAGGTTGTAAAATTTCTTTAATTTTATTTTGAAAGTACTGGTTTTGTCTTTTCCTCTATCTAGAAAACCGTTGCGCCTTTGCTGATACTTTTTGTTTAAGCTCTTCAGTCACTTGATCCAAATTTGTCTCCTCTATGTTATATTTACTGAGTAATCTCTTTCTTTTCATATTCTTTGTCTTCATCTCATCTCTTTTTATTTCTACCAAAGCTGATCTTTTCTGATGCAATTTATACTCTCCTGTATGCATCTAACCCACAGGGGTGTTATGGACTGTGAGTTTCTGATTTGTAGCATTCTGTTCCATTTACTTCTGTAGTGACCATTGCTGCTGCATAGATAAGGTTGTTTATCTCAGTCAGATTCAGATCTTTATCTTTTAGTATCTTCTATTGCTTCGTTAGCATTTTTCACTATTTCTTTTATTTTGAACATACTTTGTAGTTTCTGCGGTCTTGGTTTTTTTGTTAATTTCTATTTGTGTCACCTCCTAATATGCACTTGCAGTTTTTTCTTTAAATTTACTGATATCATCCCTTTGTTGACGATTTTCCATTTCTTCTTCTGTTGTTAGTGCTAAATTCTGCTTCTCCTGTCCAGCATTCATGGTGCACTACTGTTCTAGCTGTTCACCTCACTATCATTCTTTGATCTTCTTGAAATTCCTTATTTACTTCAATCTCAATCTCTGCGATCTTTTTGTTCTTCATGATGTAGTTTTTCTGGTTTGTGAGTTTCTCTGCATCCATGTACGTCCTACAGTCTGGGTTTCGCCGTCACCATATTTCATACACCTTCTGTAAGATACTTTCTGCAATACGTACAGGTATAGCACCATATCACTTCTCTTATTTCTTCCCCTGCCCAAGCCATTCTTTGTTTTACCTCTGTATGTTTGGATATATTTCGGGCTTGGTGGCTTTGACTGTCTGCTTTGAGTTGCCTCATTGCAGTAACCTTCCTCAGCCCTAGGAGTACTCAGTTTTCCATTACTTCTGATTTTTCTGTTCTCGCTCTCCCAAGAACAGCTGCTGCTCATTTGTATTTTTTGGATTATTTTTATTGGTCTTCTTTTCTATTGCTGTCCCACAAGTAGCTAGGGATTATATGGTCCAGTGTGGCAGAGCCCCACTTGCCACACTGAGGCTTTGTACATATGGGTTCGCCAGGTACCCAGAGTTTAGCATTCTTGGTTTCTAACTTTCCACCGCAAATGCTTCAGGTGTCCTTCAGCACTGTTGTTTACACCTTAGACTCACTGGGGTTTTTTTTTTTTTTAAGGTTTACTCCTCTAGATCTGCTGTTTTCTGTTTAAATCACCTCTGGTCAGATGTAGTTATTCACTATGCACGGAGTGTCTTGTATGCGGGTAAGTGATTGTGCCTCAAGCTGCACTGTTGCACGCCTGGGTTGGTGCGAACCAGTGCAGGGTCAGCCCCTTACAAAGGTACTACCTTTCCCATACCCATTATTATTATTACTATTACAGTCCTTCATGGACCTTAGCGTCTTCCAAAATTGTCCTCAAACATCTGGTTTCCAATTTTTGAAGCTACTCAACAGAACATATTTGGGGGGGGGGGTGTCACAGCCTCACACCCAATGCCCAACCCAGAGGACCAGGATATCCCTGTTTGTTTGGGTATTGCCAGCATAGCTCTCAGTATCATTTGACCACACACACCTCACCTCTACCTCAAAGTTGTTGTAATACATGTACCATGCATCTTTCATTTATTTATTTATTTCACAAATTATCACACTCCTCTAAATGTTTTGATGCTCTTGTGTCATCCTCGGGGAGCTTGTGATCAATGCCTAGCCAAGTTACACAATTATTTCAAATGCAGCTGTTGGTAATACAATTTATAATTAAGATGTTTCACATAGGTTTATGCAAGTTCTCATATTACAGTCATTGAAATCTCAGTATTATAAATCTTTAAAATATTAAAGTAATTCTATAGCAATAAAATGGGCTAAATTCATTAAGTTGCTACATTTCTCATGAAGTCAGTCTGTGTGGTGGCCATATATACAATGTGCATGTTGATGCTGCATTTGAAATACTTGTGTAACTTGGCAATGTATTGAGTGCAAGCTCCCTGAGGATGACACAATAGTGTCGAAACATGTAGGAGTGTGATAATTTGTGAAATAATTGTACGTTTGTTGGTTCATTGTACAAAATTAAAAAAAAAAAAAAAGAAACTGCTTGTCACATGTTGCGCTTATTTGGTATCTGGTACACACACACGTATTTTGAAATTATATATTAAAAAAATTCATGTTGGACTATCGGATGATGATTGGAGTATTCTTATTCTTTGTCGGTGTTTGACGAATGAAAGTGTGTTAAGGTTATTGTAGTTATTTCTCCATGAAGGTGGTTAATTTTAAGCAGAGTTGAGAATCACAATGTGTGTGTGTGTGTGCATGTGAGTTGTGCTGTAGCTGCAAATTGCTTAGTAAGCTCAATCAGCAAACATGTTCTCCATTCCTGAAGTAGTTGTGTTGTTGTTGCTGTTGAAATGGTAAAATTGTTCTGTGCACATCATGTGGACGGTCATCTTCAAGCTGCGGTGAAAATACCTACAGCTGTTTTTGACCAGGAACAGGCTGGGCCGCAGAGCAAGTCGGTAAGCATTATAGAAGAGACAGTACACTGTGACGGCCAAAACTTGAATCAGAATTCCTTGTTTTTGCATCTGATAACCTAATTACTGTACCGACTGACATATACTGGATGATGATGATGATAATGAGCATGGACATTAAATACATAACAGGCTAATAAACTGTGTGGAACTGATGCGGATTTCGGAGAGAAGCTTTATCGAAATCCAGAAAGGGAATGGTTCGAATTGACACCATTAGAGCAGCTATGAATGTAGGGAAGAATATATTAGAAGCAATTGGATAAAAAGAGTTAACAATGATTTGAACACAGATAGTGCTAGGAAATATATTGCCACGGATCCTAGAATAGACTCCAGAGGGAACACCCAGGAAGAAGACCAAAAGAAAGGTGGTTGTATGGAGTAAGATGGAGAATGACTAACCATGGACAGAGAGAAAAGGATACTAGAGATGGGGAAGTGTAGTTTTGGCACAAGGTACATCCTACCTAATACACAGTTCTTGGATGAATAAATGAATGCATGAATGAATAGAGGGTGGAGGTAAGGAAGGAAGGAATTACTACTACTACAACTACAGGGGGCTGGGATAGGTCAGTCGCTATAGCGACTCGCTACGGGCTGGAAGGTCCGGGGATCGAATCCCGGTGGGGGCAAGATTTTCCGCACCCGTCCAGACCGGCCCTAGGACTCACCCAACCTCCTATATGATGGGTACCGGGTATTTCTTGGGGGTAAAGCGGCCGGGGCGTGGCGTTGACCACGAGGTTAAAGAAAGAGTAGTGCTACACCTCTACTCCCCCTCTGGATCTTCATGGCCTTTTCTAGGGTGACCTTTACCTGTACAATAACTACAGCTGCTGCTTCTACTACTAGCTCCGTGGAGACAAATTTGTGTATAGAAACTGACAGTTTCTCATTTATTTAAAAAGGCCCTGTCTTTAATTTACATTGGCTTCCATTTCTGTGTTTGCAACTGGACCACATAGATTGTAAATTACTGTTCAAAGGACCACGTAGAAGTTGTGTGTTGATATAAAATATGGAAGAAACCTGCGAGAACACGTGCATTACAGAGAAGTGACAAAAGAGAACTCATATAAGCCATGAACGGGGAAGAAAAATTATTTTGCTCCTCCCGCCCTCAGAAAAACGCTAGTGGTTTCGTACGTCAGAGCAGTGAGGGCCAGTGCTCTTTTTAAGTGATGGTTGTGTTTTGGAACTGCAAATATAAATGTGAACCATTGAGTGGTCATTGATTATAAACAGACACTGAAATGGTGTAAGGTAAACTAGAAACTTTAAGATAAAGCAGAACACTGGGATTTATTCACAATGTTCACGCATGGCGAGACGCTTCTCATGAACACTAGCACAGTTCTAGACTTTGCACTTCCTTTTCATCTTTCCACACAGTCAAATATAAAATATTTATTTGTCCCTAATCTCTTATTTATACACGATTAATCGCTTAAATATGTAATAAAACATAAAATAAATAAGTTATAACACAAAACTGTGTTTTATTTGCATGGACCACACAATTTGTTGACTAGTGTAGTAATTAGAAACGCTAAACTGTTATTCAGTTGCTGTGTCTGTTCAACACAATACAGGCCTGCTTGGGGCTGCCTTCACTGCGCGAGAGGCAAGGTTGTGCATTCACCGAAACGTATCCCATTAAAATGATTATTCTCTTTCCTTTATAATATTGGTACTTTTACAAAATGCACAGATTCTATTTGTTGTTTCAAAATTCCAGAAGTCTGTACGTAATACACAGAATCAGCCACAAGCTATAGAACAACCTACACACACTCATCGTGTTTCTCAACTCTACAAAAAACTAACCCCCTCCAAGTGGCAACAACTGCAATTACCAATCTTTAAATTGTCAAACACCGACAAGAGAATGAATATTCCAATGATCATCCAAAAGCCTAACATACACGTGAAATTGTTTAATAACAAAACACGTGTGTGTACCATACACCAATAAACTCGACGTGTGTTTAACAGTTTCATAATTTAGAACACCTGTGCACAAATACACAGACGTGTAGACTGTAGTTCAAATCACGTTCATGTATACATCACATTATACCTGAATGCTTACGTGACTATAGTTTTTAGAATAACCGTCTACTGCAACACTAACGTGACTATACGATTTGATATTTCTTAAACAGTTCATCATAATACCTTCTTGTCTAATAATAAATATTCATACTTTTTTTTTTATATATATACTACATCCAATTTTTAACCTTTACAGAAAAATGTTTATGTTCTTAAATGTTTTCACATACACCCTGTAAGTAATATTGTATCCCACAGAACACACTACGCACTGACTGTACCTTTTACCTATGTGCCTTGGCCTGAAGATGGTCTAAAGACAGACCGAAACATGTTTTCACAATAAAATACCAATAATTATATAATGTTGTGTTTTTGACGTAATAAACTATTTGTTTTATTGTGAGTACACAGAATCAAAAATATTTGTGGAAAAACGTTTACACATGTCAGACCCGATTTTCAATTTGAATAATGGATATTTTGAACAACACATTACCCGAAATTCCTTAGTGTTTCCCAAACAGTTGTGGTTTATTACAAAGTATCCTGATATGTTCCTTAATTCACCAGGTTCAAAACAATGTCTTTACTTGTTAGAGCACCATTAAAAAGCCATGATACCCTGCTGTACATGCTCCTCCGGTTAATTTCCAATCGCCATCTCTGAACATCACGTGTAATTGAACAAACCAGCAGGTTAACAGTCGTGAATTACTGATATCAACCACAACTTACACACATTCTGGTCAGGAACTATGACGGTGACTAGCGCCCCGAACCACAGCACAGCCATACTCTTTCTGACTCTGTTCGAATGTGGATAGCATGTCCTTTGAAATATTCCTCCAATGGTTCTATCCACACTAAGATCTCTGTCGTTAGTACTGGTCTTATTAGCGTTTCCTTGCCACTGTCCGTACTTACCCACTTCTGAAGGATCACATTGTCGCATGAGCACAGGGGAAGATCCACGATCGTGAGAGAACAAACTATGACCATGTGACACACCGTCATCTTGCCCTTGTCTCTGAATTTGGAGCAGAGAAAGCCTGGAACAGAAATTTTGTTGTAGTCATCATTTGAAGAGGCGAAGTTTCTTACAGAGACGCCTAAGGTATTACTGCAGAGTACTGCCTCCACTTACATACTCCAAGACACAAAACAGATTTTCCTATAAACCAGAGTCACCATCAGTACACCACACAGTTTCAAACAACTTCACTGCTACTCTTACATCTAGCTGTTCAGAAGGACTCCATTTAACTGCTGCATAGCATGTGATTAAGACGATTAAGGAAAAGCTTTATGCAGAAACACTGTGTATTTGCACCTAAGTTTATTTAACAATGCTATGTAAACTGCAGTGGTTTAGACAGCAGTCAGAAATGGCAGGATTCAGTGTTTGGGAGGGTGGGAGAAATGTGTGACCTATTTGAAGGTACCAAACCAAGAACTGTCTGTAACGATAACCTGTTAATTAATACTGAAACTGACATTTAACACGTGAAGCATTGGAGTAAACTGCTAAACTGCCAATGTTCAGTGAAACCCCGCGTTCATTATCAATGCAATTACATGTACAAAAATCATACCTACAATAGGACACAAATTTACTTGCTTAGTCACTGCAGTAACCTATTTTCACTCATTACAAATATCAACACATACAGGGTGTCCCAGGAGGAATGTGCCAGACTTCGGGAGAGTGTTCCTTATGTTAAAGTATACCGATATAACCCAAAACACCTATATCCAAAGTTGAACGGTTACGGAGATAATGGCC
>Ga0123354_10015119_pt1 | contig 12038 bp, 8 predicted proteins | sample TergutLab28metaG_2_FD_97872 | JGI IMG/M metagenome (GOLD analysis project Ga0123354, IMG submission 97872) | Labiotermes labralis P4 segment gut microbial communities from Petit-Saut dam, French Guiana - Lab288 P4 | ecosystem: Host-associated > Arthropoda: Insects > Digestive system > Gut ... | reverse complement strand
GGCCATTATCTCCGTAACCGTTCAACTTTGGACATAGGTGTTTTGGGTTATATCGGTATACTTTAACATAAGGAACACCCTCCCGAAGTCTGGCACATTCCTCCTGGGACACCCTGTATGTATTTATATGTTTGTTTGTTTTTGAATAAAGGTTGACCAACTAGATGACACTTGCTTTATTATATATTGCTCAACATGTTTCAGACGTTAATACGTCCATCTTCAGGAGCTAGCGAGTACTTGTTGTGTCGTGTAGGTTGACTTGAGGCGTGCTGATGCTATGTAGCGGGATTGTCTGTTGGTGGTTCAGACTACACTCGGATACCACATCACCAATGGAGAATCCCGCTACATAGCATCAGCACCCCTCAAGTCAGCCTACACAACACAACAAGTACTTGTTAGCTCTTGAAGATGGACGTATTAACGTCTGAAACATGTTGAGCAATATATAATAAAGCAAGTGTCATCTAGTTGGTCAACCTTTATTCAAATGTCAAGATGATGCATGGTCCAATACGCATAAGTTTGTTTGTTTGTTCGTGCAGTTAATTGTTTGTTTGTTTGTGCAGTAAACTGACAACTCCAGTTGGGCAGCACCAAAAAATGAATTGCAAATACACTTCGTACACACAATAAAAACACAACACACACCAAGACGCTGAAAAAACTGTTTTGTCACACACACACACACACACACACACACACACAGGTTTACATAAAGCTTTGTGACAAATAAGAAAATGAGACAAGAAAATTAATCAAAATAAATAATGTGTCAAATGTTATCAGTCCAACAGTAGGTACAAACACTTTATGCTGATGGTGCAGAGGAGAATAATACTCTTAACATAAAATTATTTTAACAAGTGTACATTACAGAACTGCAAACATAAGACAGTTCTGGCACAGCACGTTTCAGTTCTAATTTTAAAACAATGAATATAATGATATAAAAATCTTGATGGTTAGTGTAACAAGTGTGAAGCCCCTGAAGATGAACTGCAGCAATTGAAACACACTGACTGTGCCATTACACCAATACACGTATGGGGATTATCAACTGCGGCACTGGATGGCTGTCTACCAGATGAATGAAAGAAAAAACGAAAATATGGTACTGCCTGTGCAGCCCTGAAGATAAATGCACTGACCTTCAGCCAAATAAATATGAAAAGCTATACAATTGAAGGTACAATGTACTTGATTAGAAAATTCATGCATTTTCTGCCACAACTGTAATATAAAGAAAAATCTTACCACGCCATAGTCTGGTACATCTGACTTCATCACGTGAGGCAGTCCCAACTCAGCCATTTTCTGGTAGTGATGCAGGATCCATGCTTTCTCTTGTGGTGTAAAAAAATCTGCAACAAATCATTAATTAGTTACATTCTGCTTCAGCAGACAGTTTCAGGTTTTTAGAAGCTTCACAACAAGATTGTAAATGACATACTGCGCCTCACAGTACACAAATTGTACCAAAGCATTCTTTACTTTCAAAATGCCACAGGTTTTATCACACACATGTAAGTGCAGCTGCACTTATGCCCACAAGAAAGCAATGGCCTTCTCTGCACTAAGATTCATGAAAACCATGAGAAACATGTGGCCTTCCCTCCAGTGATTTTCATGAAACTCTGTACATGTTCAACAAGGTTAATAATATTCAATATAATACTATCAACACAACTATGTGTTTGTTACATAACAGAGAGCTACCTGTTGTGGTCACAGCAGACTATCATCATGCTAAGCATAAAAAATATTATTACATGCAATAATAATAATAATAATATATATATATATATATACTTCACACGTGATATCACATTTTGTCTTTGGCAATTTTCAACTATGTAGTTGAAACCTATATTAGTAACATCACTAACTGGAGCTACATGTTTAAGTGCAGATCTTTTACACAGAGTTTCACCAAAAATGGCCAAGAAGTATGGAAGTATGGATAAAAATTAATTTAAAGCTGCAAATAAATACAGCTTCCATTGTGCCAGTTTTCATGAAACTATCAGTTACTATGTAAACTACTGTGGACGTCTCCTGTACCGAAATTTATCCACATCAAAAGAAAAATGTAGCAAATACAGGAAAAATTTAATTTATGCTCTCAAGTAAGTGAACCTTTCACTGCACTGTCTTTTGTGAAACCCACAACAGCTCACAGGCATTACATGGAGACCTTCTACACTGAATTTCACACGAACTTTCGAAAAAATGGATGGGTAAAAATTAATTTATTCTCTTAAGTGTGACTGTCATTGAGCTGATCATCATGAATCATGCTTGCTTAGCAACAATTTTGTAGCAGACTCCTATACTGCAGTTCTTCAATCCGACAAACAGTTTAGTCGCCGGCGCTACATGAATGGACACACAAGGTCTCCAGGCAAGATATTATTTTTTCACTCTGCAAAGAATGCCTAAAATGAATAAAGTAACGTGAAAGTATGATGTTACGTGATGTAAAACAGGGGCTGGTGAGAAGGACTGAAGGTTATCAACAACACTAAGTCACATTCCAACACACTTCTAACCAATGAAAACCAGACCTGACTGGTAGAAAGCAAATGCATTTATCTGAACTGCTGAAGCAGATGTCTGAATGACTACTACTTACTTCACTGTCATTGGGCTTAAAAATTTCATTATCACATTCACATTAATATAGGGGTGCACAAAATTTTTTGCACTGCCCGCCACTTTTCATATATACAATCAATCATGCCCCCACTTGCCTGATGCAATTAAAATTTGACAGACATCAATTATATGCTGATAAAACTTCCCAGCATGTTTATGAATGTTCAGAATTTAAAAACTTTACCATTATTTGACTTATGATATAAATAAAATTGAGTATATTAGGCAGGTTTTCTAGCAAGGAAAGCTCATGTTGAAAACACAGCATTAGTTTCAGTAACTTGCTATGATTAGAGTCACAGCATGACATATTGAGTTCCACTGCTAACTGCCACTATCCATATTTGAGAGGTGATTTCTGTCAATACAAGATGACAAAAGACATTTCACTCACCACATTTATGCACTTTTTAAAACACAAACAGCAAAACTATTAAATCAATACCCAACCAACTTCCTTGTGTCCAAAACATAGTGCGCTCCATCCTCACTGTATCTACTATCTTACAAACATGATACTCACTTTCTAACCCAAGACAAAGTTTCCCAAATTGCTCTGATATCTTCACCATCACCGAATCTTCTGCTTTCAAAGACTCTTCACACATTTTCTTTACCAGAGGAATAATTGTAAACTTCAGGGTATCTAAACAGAACAGAACATAACACTATTAACTTTAACTGTTTCATCCCCACTGTGCAGTTTGTTGAATGGAACATCCAAAATACACACACTGTGAAACCCACTGAAAACAACCCCACCTAAGACCAAAATTCTTCCGAAAGATTAACACACACACACACACACACACACTGCCATTTTAATGTTACATTCTTTAAATTAAGTCCTGCCTAAAAAGCACAATGTCCATGACACCAAAAAATTTTACCCTTCTAATAAGTTTTTCACATCTTAATTTCTACAAGATGCCATTTGTCAATTTGTTTCCATTATGGATCAGAGATACTGCTAAGTAACTCACCATTAATCCATGGTAACTGTGGCAAAAAATAACCTTACATTCCAAATTTGCTGCCATCTGTTTCCACATGAGTTTCATGAAGCATGTGTAATAAAGAACAGGAAGAAGTGCAAGTTTAAGTGGAGTGTTTTGTGACTGTAACCATTTTACCTAAAGTATCCTGTGTGTAAAACTTGAGAAGTACATATCTTTTGTGTTCATGACTGTGTGTGCGTGCATATGTGTGTGTGTGTGTGTGCATGAATGTATATGCGTGTGCATGCATGCATGCTCATGCACTAGCCATCAATTACTGAATACCTGATGAGCACACTACTATGTTGAAAATCAGCAGAAAATGTACGCTGCTCTCCAATTCAAAAAAACCTGCACATTATAACAGAGGTGTGACAAGTAAGAAGGTTGCTCCAAAAAGAAATATTTTAAGCACTTGGCATTCTCTGTCAACTTGAAATACAAGATACAGTACTCAGTCTAAGTGAACAGCTGAGTTTGGAAAAGTTGAAAACAGCAAAATAAGGTACAATGATATCAGTATTTACAAAACACTTCTGGCAAAACAGCTGTTAATCTACACTTTGGGCTTGTAAAGATATAACGTGTTTTGTGTTCAAGCATGTGTTAAAATTGCCTTCTTGGCAAAACGATGTGGTCTGATGCAAAACTGGATCATTTAAAGCAGAATTTATGTGCAAGAATATCTAATGAGTGACTGTAAATTTCATTACAGAACTACAAAACTTACCCTTTTAAGATGTGTTCCCACTTGGTAGGCCTAATTTGTTGAAATTTTACAAAAATGTCACTGTACATTCTGTCACTGTAAACTATACCTATGTTTTGGTTGTAAGCAGTGGGAACTGACCGTACACAATTACAGCTACTTAAGGTTGTTACACAGACTGATTCATCCTACTGAACAAGTTAGTTGTGATTACTCCATTCCACATAAAGTAACGGAACCAGACACTGAAAGGTCAATATCAAAACTTATGTTTTTTTCTTTAATTAACTCTATTAGATAGCCTGCCACTTCATTTGGAGACTATGAGCAGTCTGTCACAACCCTACAAAAAGGAGAGAAAACCTACAAAATAACAGTCACTGGAATGTCAGTCACATTTCAGGTGATCACTTGAGGTTCCTGCTTCCGCAATTTACTTTAACCTCCTGTAGGAGGAGTCCTATACTTTCATTCAGTGTGCTTGATGCTGACACATTGACTTCATTTGAAAATATATACAGGCTTCATTTGTACACCCCTTTTACACCTTTTTGCATTAATGCCCCTTACCAATAAACACTTCTTAATTCATGCCCTTTCACTTTCAGTTGAATGCCCTTCACCTGGCTGTTCTCTATTATGCTAAGCCCTTGCTTCTGACTAAAATATTATTTTTCACACCACTCTTTCAGGAACAATACTAAAGCATAACACTAAGCCTTGGTGTACTTAATCAATTGATGAAGGAAAATGGCAGTGCTACTACATTTTCCACCATGCCAAAGCAAGTATAACTACTGTGTTTGAACTATGCTTTTGTACATGAATCAACACAGGGTCTTCAGATTGTCACAAGTGCAATGTCCTGGCGGCAGGATGCAGCTTCCACTCACAAAACGGATACAAACATCCACACTGACTCACACCAAAAGGTAAAGGAAAAGTAAAAGTAATGTCATCCCTGCACATGCTGTGAAGGCAAGCAGGGGGAATGGAGGTACAGCCCCACTTATTTGTAACTTCAGCCCTATATATAGGTGAGTGGTCGGATTCACTTCCTGGGCGCTTTATTCCCAGAAAAGGGGTCCTCAATATTCACCAAACAGGACAGTGGGTTCCTGCTGGGATTCAATGACTAAACAACTACAGCTTAAAAATGAATCTGTCTTCCAATTTGTGCATATTTACTAAGTATGCTATTACACAGTCAAGATGAAATGTTTTCGCCTATCATGTCAGGGAACTTCCAAGCCAATTACACATAAAAATCTATCAAACATTGCAATACATTTACATGCCATGTGTTAGGAAGTTCATAAGAACTGAGATCCTATTTTCCTTTACATGGTTTACACATAGCGCAAAAATGTAATGTCTTAAGATGTGTTTCTGTATACAATCAACCTGAAGATGGCCTAATATGACAGGTCGAAACATGTAATTACGCTGAGTAACACAATACACAGTGAAGTTGTGTAAAGTGAAAGATTAAGTACTTCTTGTTAAGCAATGGTGGTACAAAAACACAGTGATATGTCTCTCTCTCTCTCTCACACACACACACAAATAATGCACAGTCTTTCTTGGAACAGTGGCTATGATTGTACTGTGTTATCTTGTGAGACAATCTGAAACACTGCTTTGAATTGGAAGTCTTCATATGCAACACTTTTGAAGTATAAGCCATGGAAGAAGGTCAGACAAAGTTGTGTGCAAAATTTTCATAAAACATAGTGCCTTCCAAAGCATGAATGCACAGAACAGTTATACATTTTCACACACAATGGGATCAGTGTCACACAAAAATAAAACCCAAGAAAGATTTATTAGCCAAATAAAAACTTGTAGATATTGGCGCTGCCCAAGAAAGTTCTCTCTTAGCCCTTTAGGGTGGAACTGTTAAAGTTATGACCACACAAAATGACAGCTTCTGCAAACCATGCCTTTAACTAGGAGCATGATGCTGCAGTATGTGCAGAAGTACCTAGCAGACAGCCTGTATCCATAGGCATAACAATGAGAAAGTCAAATGGAAGTTAAAAGCAAGACACCAACCTGCCTGCAAATTAGGAAGCATGTTGACAATAGTTTCCACAGATTCAATCCGCACCTGGCTCTCTTCATCACTTGCCAGTTCCACTAATGATGGTAACAAAACAGGCTTCACTGTCTCAGTGTCCAGACTTTTGGCAACATAATGCAGCTGGGAACAGATACATGCACGGACTTCATAGTTCACATCCTGACAAAGTGAGTGTATCAGTGGCAGCACCTCCTTCTTCAACCTGCAAGACAGCACTAAATAAGAAAGACACAAAACTGATAAGATGACTGTGTGGGTTTTGGAACCTAACAAAATATAGCAGCAAGACACCCCATCTCACACCACCTCATATGAAACTCCTGCTTATTGCACATTTATCCATTTTCAGCTGAAGATAAAATTAGAAACTAATCACAACAAACAAATTTGTGAAAAAAGAATGTGAAGATTTAAGTCTTCCGAAATAACACCACTGACGATTGGTAAATAATTTTGGTGCAGCATGCCGCCTCCATCTTCAGGCTCCATGCAGTCCGAGAACAACCAACTGACAAAGTATCATATGCCAGAAAACCTGAATCTTCAATCCTGCTCTGAAAACCTCAAAGCTGGCAACAAAAACTGTAATTCATCATTCCACACTCCTACAATGAGCAGGCACAACACCCACCTAAGATTATAACAACCTTCAAAGTATTCCCTGAGGTTGTATGTAGTTTGTCAATAATGACAGGAAGATGGCCAACATCATCTGCCCCACTTGCAGCAATACTGTGTACCAACTTCTGACAAGCTACTCTTAAAACATTCTCCCTGCCCACTATCATTCTCCATGCAATGACTGTTTCAGTTTCGGAATTAGATCACAGTCCCATGGCTGTCTTTAGGAAAACAGGGTGGTTGTTGTAAAGTCAAACAACATTCTTAACAGTGTCTGCTAGATAGGCTGTAGCATTATTGTGTACAATGATGGCATTTTCTATCAGTTCTGTACATTGGACTCACAAAGTTGAAGTACTGATATATTCACAGTTTCACCCTGTTGAACTGGATGACACCTTAAATGTCAAAGGCCCAAATTAATCATCAGTTTTGTGGGCAACAGATTTTGTCCAACCTTGCGATTTTATGGTGAATGTGGATGATTCTATTTGGAGGACTGCTGTTTGAGTTCTGGCCCACAGACCCCTGCTTATGTTTCACCAGTCACAGTTACCTGATTTATCATGGCGTTACCTTTGCAGCATTAACTGTTCCAGATTGATATGACATGTCTCACAGGGTGCCCACTGATGCAAATACCTGGATACAAAACTGTGCACTTTTAAGTCCTGTTGTAAAAAATGAGGCACTGTGAACCCATAAATGCCTGTATGCTTTGCTAATTCCTTCACAGTCCAGTTCCTGTCTTCATCCAGGCACTTTTCTAGATCAAACTGTTACTACTGCACACTTACATATAAGATTCAAATTTTGTTGCTATTTTTCCCAGCAGTTTGCAGGCTGTCACACGAGCAGAAATAGGCTCAGAAATTTGACCCTTGGCAAAGGCAACTGGCAAAATCTGCAAGTAAAGTAAAACATGTTCTATATCAGTGATATTATACATGTTCTATTCCTTATATAATTAAAGAGAAAGAACTGTAAAAGAACAAAGCCTTCACAGCATCAAAAGTAAACTCACTTTCCATGTGGATCAGGTTCTAAAACCCCGTGCGGAGCAAAACTATATGATGAACTGCCCACACCCCCACCCAAAAAAAAAAACCAATGTTTTAATGGTGTTTTAGTTTCCTTTTTTTCTTTGCAGAAACACTGTCATGTGAGCCATTTCTTTCTTTCCCTTGAACTCCATGAACATCACACAGTATGGCTCAGAGACCTGTTTGAGTTATCAACCAATACTGACACTCCTAACCACTGAAGGGTGCAATGACACATTTTTATTCTTTGGGTTACCCTGCAGATTAGTGAAACTGCACACTACGCAGCCACAAAGAGTGACAGATGTATGTAATGACTGCACAGTTCAAACTTGTGTTCCTCTTAAAATAAACTGTACTGAAATAATGAAACTGTTTAACTCATTATATCACCACCACCACCCATAATCCACCACTGCCACTGTTGCTGCCGCTGCCACCGCCACCACCACCACCATCTGGTAACTCCAGTAAATTATCACCCCACTTTCGTCACTGATTTAAGCTTGATGTCAGTATACTCTTCACAAGTTCCTTGTAGTTCATACTGAAATTATGCATGTGGTGATTATGCACTGCTGCATGAAATTTTGTCCTACAACTGGTCTTGCGTGTATGGCCAATCATTCACTATTCTACAGTCAAACAACTGAGCTCAGTTGTTACCAAGGCTCCAAATTGTGCTATTCCATTTACTTACTGTAAGAGTTCTAAGTATTTTTGTTGTTTTTCCAGTATGCTGAAGAACTATATCCACAGGCATAGCTATCTTTGTCACTGTTATAAGAACAACAAATCTGTTGTCACTTATGCCACCAATTCATACTTTCAAGAAGTAGTGGACAACATGCTTAAAACTCAAACTAAATATTGTTGGAAATATGTAACTAATGTCAAAAGGAAAGAAAAGAGATTTATACAACTGAAAGCTGATGACCAGACCACTACTGCCTCAAAAACATTGGATGACACTTCTGCTACAGCTTTGAATACAGTCATAATTTAAGTTCTTTGACATTCAATTTCCATTTTGCCATCTCAGACCGCTTATTCTTGTCTCCCTTTAGTGCTGATGAAGTCAGCAGGGCTACAAGTCACCTCAAACCATCCAAGAGCATGAATTCTTATTGAATGACATGCTTTATAAAAGAGGGCTGTTCCCCTATTTTTTCTTCTTTGTTAAATTACATTTTTAACATCAGCTGAACTAGTTACACATTCCCATTGCTGTTCAAGAGTAGCCTTCCTACAGAGAATTGAAGCCTCAAACCAAAACCCAAGTAAAAGATATTGGGAATTTAGAAACTTCTAGAATATTATACATATTTAGATCATACACATACCCACTGTATTTTTTAAGCCATGCTGCCCAATCTCTGTTTCATTTCCCACAAAATACCTTCGACTTCATAACTGTATATTTTTTGATTCAAATAATATCCACGTTTTTCAAAACACAAACTGTACAACGTAATTACCGAGCTGAGAAAATTCTGCAGTAATGATGACATAATTCAATTAAAAGACTATAATTTAAAGGTTAACAAAATTAAACATTTGGGATTAATTTTCGTAACACACAAGGAAATTTTTTGAGAATGTAAAATCATTTACACATTACTACTTGTACAATGACATGTCTGTGTCACTCTGTTCTGTGTGTGACAAAACAAATTACCAAGAACTATCTGCTCACATTGCTCATTTCCAACAAAAAAGAAGTAACTGGCCTGAGATGTAAGGTGAAGTAAAGTTGCCCATGTACACACACCGATGACACACAAGAGGAGCAGAGGTATGGCTCCACTCATTCTTAACCTTGACAATGTACACATTCATATGCTGGCTGCTTTACCCCAAAGCAAGAATCGCAGTTGCCACTGACAAAAGGCTGGGAAGGCTATAGAGCTAGTCTGAAATTTCAGGGAACAGAAATCTTCTGCGCCTGCTAGGGTAAAAACCACAGATAATTCAGCCAACAGATCAGTATTAAATACTGATCTTATGAACTAAGATTTTCTTTCTGATTGTTACTTTGCTTGGCCACTTGAACAATGAAACAGACAAAAATGTTCTGACCTTGGAACTACAAACTGTGAGCTTGTAACTCTTTACATCACTCACATCAGATCTGATGACAGTCGGAGGCAACAGGTCGATGACATCCAACAAGGTGTCCAGCCATGCACTGGCCACCACTGCAACACACAGACAAACAGCAAGTGTGACAAACTTTAAAACACCTTCATAACAAGCCCTTCAACAGCTAATAATATGATAAATTATATATCATATGTTTTCTTTTGGGTAATTCCCCGGCGTCACAATGCTAATAGCCAACGTTTCAGAACCCTCTATCAGTTCCATCTTCATAGGCACCTGCCTATGAAGATGGAACTGATAGAGGGTTCCGAAACGTCAGCTATTAGCACTGTGACGCCGGGGAATTACCCAAAAGAAAACATATTACATACAGGACACGGTGAAAGCTTAAAATCAAGAATTATATATCAGTTTATATGGCTGCCTATTAATCAATGAAATCCCAACAAAGCCTCCTGTTTCAGAACAACCATATTCACACCATATAACCAATCAGTTATTACAACACAGCATATAAAATATTTTCTTGGTACATTACAGATTCAGGACCTTTTACCAAGTGCATGGTTGATCATATGATGATGTATAAGCCAACATGACCACAGTTTGATAGGAGGCACTGCCACTTGATTACTCCTGGGAGGGTAGTAATAAAAATGATTATACAATATAATGAAGCCTGAAAAATTAAAACAAATTTATAATAACATAATATTTAAAAAGTTGAAGAATTGAAACTTATAAATATAATACATTAAAATTAATACAGTTCACTACTAAATCAACAGAACACAACAGATGTCCTCTGTTAAAATTACAAATAGAAATGTGGGGTAGCCAGAGAAAAACCTTACACTTTCAATATGCAAGAGAAAACACATGAGGTAAGCTAAGAACTTCACTTGTACATGAATTGGTGAGGAAATTTTTAAAGTTTTGTTTCATATTAGGTAGGTCACTATTGCTCTGTGCTGCAGCTGCCAGACTCCACTTGTTTTGAAGATGGCTACAGCCACAAAAGCTGGCATGTTAAGTAGCTAACAGCTACCCAACAAGCATTTTGTAAACAATTTCACAAGAAAGCAATTTAGCACACTGTTTTTTGTGGGCTCCATTGGAAGAAAGTCCAAACACAGTTCACAGCTGCGTCACACACTGAAGGCTGGCCAGGATTCTTGCTTTTGCACACGAACACACACACACACACCCTTTTTGTTCAAAAATTTTGCACCAAGCATACATGGATACTCACTCAGGTCATTCCATGTGAACCCATGTGTGAAATGAATGTTCCACAGCTGTCAGTGTCACTGTTTTTGCCATATGCAGAATACACAAACTTGTGTTGTAGGGGTAGCCATTTCCAAAACCAGTGGCATCCAGCAGCAGAAACAAACAGTAAATAATCCAGATCATTTGAAAAAAAAAATGACAGTTTCTCTTTTATGGTAGGTGTGAAGTTCTAAGTAGGCTACATTGTTTTCTATATCATTCTGAAAGTTTCAAGTCTTTTTGTGGCCACTCTGTATAGTTTTAACAATATAAACAAAAACCCTATCAACAATCTCCTGTATTATCTACTCTCAAAGCCACTCAAGTAAAAACAATTTCATTTTAACCCCTTCAACCCTCTATATTTTCATATCTACCATCAATAAAAATAAATACTGTACATACGTACATACACATGTGTGTGTGTCTATATACAGGGTGTCCCAGGAGGAAAGGACCTAACTTCGGGAGAGTGTTCCTTAGGTCAAACTATACCGATATAACCCAAAACACCTATATCCAAAGTTCAATGGTTACGGAGATATTGG
>Ga0123354_10015117_pt1 | contig 12038 bp, 9 predicted proteins | sample TergutLab28metaG_2_FD_97872 | JGI IMG/M metagenome (GOLD analysis project Ga0123354, IMG submission 97872) | Labiotermes labralis P4 segment gut microbial communities from Petit-Saut dam, French Guiana - Lab288 P4 | ecosystem: Host-associated > Arthropoda: Insects > Digestive system > Gut ... | reverse complement strand
GGTCCAAATATTCTCCTCAACACCATGTTCTCAAACACCCTCAGCTTCCTTTCCTCCCGCAATGTCAGCGACCAAGTTTCACACCCATACAAAACAACAGGCAAAATTATAGTTCTATATATCCAAAATATCACTATGTTTTTAAATACGACAGTTTATTACTCCATTTCGGAAGCCCATAATGTCACCTTCTCCAGAATCAGTTAAACCCAACCCACATCCTCACACGCACAACTCTTTCAGCTCCTTTTATTCTCTTTCTATCACCTACGCCTATAATCAGTTCCGTTTCTCACCAAACTTGACCTTGGCTAAGAAATAAAAGAGCCAATCACAACAGCGTGTTGGTGACAGCCTTCTTCCGTAGTCTTCAGTTGTCTCTGTTAGTGGTGCGAAAACATTTTGTCGTGAACAGTCAGAGCAGTGTTGTGCTGTAAATTTTTTCAGGTTAGACAGGTAAAACGATTGGTTCGAAAAGTAATGTAGCATCTGTGAGTTCGGATCTGTACCACGTGACCGTGCCGGAACTTGCCGAAAATCCGGCGCCTGCCGCTCGTCCTCACAACACACCCCAGCCAGTTGACTCTTGTTATTCTGGTTGGTTTTCACACAAGCTTCGCGAAAAGAAAACAGGATAGAGTCTCCCATTTTTCTGTTCCATTGAGCTGCTTCGACTAAATTTATATAAACTGTTTACGTCGTCTATAAAACCTAGGTACCTTTTCCTCATGTCTGTATGGCTGTGTCATTATTAGGCCCGGAATGCAGTCTTATAAATTACGGTTTTTCTAATTATGGACTTCTCTCACCTTGGCTAGTCCAGCAAAGGTCAAGATATTTAAGGACCATAACTCGAGGCACAAATCACAACAAACATAATGGCAGGTAGTCACAAAACCCCTGCCATACAACACTTGACACTGCCTTTATTCATTCAGGACTCCAATTTAATTCCATAAATTCATTTCATTTTAAAAAATCAGGGTTTGAACGCAAGTACCGCACGTAGGTACTGTATTCCGAAGTATAAAAATGACCCATATTTGGTATAATACATAGAGACTTTGCTAATATGCCTATTTGGCCAACATGTATCAACCGACTCTCACACCTTCACTGTTTTTCTCTCAGTAGCGCCCAGTTTCATTCCTCACATTTGTTCACAATAAAAGCAGGAAAACTTGTTCTTCAATCAGGAGAAATGCAAAGGAAGTTCATAAGTTTATGTGATCCATAATCCCTGAATTAATCGAATATATACAATAACAGTACCAACAAATACCCAAGTATACTGAAACTAACTTGAAGGTACCTTCGAGTCATATTCATACATTTTTTATCAAGGCTTCTTGTGTAAATTTTTTAAACAAAAGTCTTTAGATTCTTTTACAATGTATTATTATACTGTAAAGCTGGATATCTCAAGCCTATCGCAGTATTAGTATCTTTCTAAAGTCTTAAAATAGCCTGATGATGGACTTGTCAGCCGAAACATGTTGCCTGTTTTATCTTGTATTATATGTAGTGTATGGTGATTTTGAGGAAATATATCTGAACACTAAAAATAGTTTATATATATAAAATGACTTCTTTCATGTTGCAGTCAACCACGTAGTCATCCTCAGGGAGTTAAAATACAAATACGGATATGTTAAAGAGCAGAACATAAAATTATAAGAGTATCAGATCCAATCCATAGATATACAATGACATCATAAGAACCCATAGTTCAAAAATACATAATATAAGTTGTTGCTAACAAGAACGTGTTGATATTTGACTGGATAGTATAGACACAAGTTTGCAGGTAGTAATTCGCCATCCAAAGGAATGTGTCGTGATTTAGATAACAGATTTTGTGCTATCGTGCTGATAGCTGCAGTAGCCAGGAAGCTGCTAATAAAATATTTGAACGACGCCTTTTAACAGTATACGAGTATTACGGCTTCAAATTCGAGTATATTTTCTGCACAGCAGGTCAAGCTACAACCTCGTAAAAAACATTTGATGTGTGTTGGACCGTGCATCATTGTGATAACTTAGGAATAAAAACCAACTAGATGCTACTTATTATTTTATTGTATTTCTTATAGGCTCAACATGTTTCGGGCACTACTATGCCCATCATCAGGAGCTCGCGACTATAATGTTGATTACCACATTGGTCGTTTCGTTCTTGGTTTGATGTAGGTTGGAGGTAAGTTGTGGGTAGGCTGTAGGCTAAAGCAAGACTGGTCGTGCTTTAGCCTGCAGCCCGGACACTACTCCAGCCTACCAGCACCTAACCTCCAACATACAGCAAACCAAGAACGAAACGATCCATGTGGTAATCAACATTATAGTCGCGAGCTCATGATGATGGGCATAGTAATGCCCGAAACATGTTGAGCCTATAAGAAGTACAATAAAATAATAAGTGGCATCTAGTTGGTTTTTATTCTTCAGCGATACAAAAACATCTAGAATAAAGAGGCATCCAGCAAGTGGAAAGGTTGTGCGTAGATGCTGGGTTTTGTTTAAAGGAGAGTGCGCAGTTCATCAAGCGAAATAAATATAGACCTCACCACAACACACGCAGAAGTAACCAGAATCGAGAAAAATGGGAAGATTTTGGAGAAAGAACACTAGAGGGAATCAGACACGAGAGCTGTAGACTGCCACATGGGATAACAGAGCTTGTCGACGCCGCAGCTTGTACTGCCTGTAACAGCAGAATGGTTATGCGAGTGATGAAGTTGTAAATATGCGGAAGAATGCAATCGTGGTGTATTTAACTTAATATTCCGTCGTTTTGTGAAATAAGTGACAAAACCATGAATAATCCCACTTACGACGTTTCGTCTCCAGTAAAGGTTTCGTCCCTGGTAGTACAAAACAAGAAACAAGGAATGCCTACCGCTTATCCGTGAAACTCGATAAAGAAAAATAATCAAATGACAGATTAATTAAGTGATCTTGCATTCGAAACTTATTGGCACCACGGAATAAATCGTGAGTACTTGAGAACTCCCTAGAAAACGACCGGTTTTCACTTCAGACCTCTGAGAATTCGGTGAACCCGAATTCGATACGCGCGTTTCAGAAAGGAGTGAAATTTGCTGCATCATATTATTTTATGAAGAGCAGTACATAATAGAAGCTATGAGGAACGATTCTAGAAAGGGTCGCAACAAGGATGAAGCAATCTCAATCCAGTATGGCAGAAGGTTATGGACAGGCCTGGCAAATTGAAGGCACTGGTTACCATGGAGACCGAGAAATAAACAAGTGCAGAACGTTCCGTTGCGAAGAAGAAGATAACAAATGCATGAACAAGTCCAGGATTCTACACAACCGAACCAAGATAATAGCTCCTTCTTGACAAGTTAACAGATACTCTAATGGCTCTCGTATGTCCATTACTGTATTCTCAACAGCCCCTTAATTGTCACTGTCCTGAGCCAAATTAACCCAGTACACACCCTCCAATCCTTTATATTTAACATCCACTTTAATAGCATCCTTCCATCTAAGCCTAGCTCTTCCAGGTGGTCTCTTTGCTTCGAGCTTTTTCTGAACAAAACTGCAACAATTTCTCATCTCTCCCATAATTGATCAGGAATTGATCTTGCTCATAATGGTTGGTGAGGGACAAGTGAACATTTTAATCCTCCTTCTCATGCAAATTTCTCAGGCTGCTGCTACTTTGGAGAAACGAACAATAAAGAAAATGGATATGAGGGTATGGACTGAACTTATCTGGCTGAAGACAAGGACAAGTGGCGGGCTCTTGCGGACACAAGAATCAATCTTCGGGTTCCATAGAGGCGGATAATTTCTTGATCCGTTGTGCGACTTATAACTAACCAAGGAGACTCTGCTCCATATATTTATTTATTGAAACGGAAGTTATCCTGTGCTGAATGTAATAAAATGAAGGATTATTTTGAGGGCAGCTTTTTTTTGGAAGGATTCAGGCCGCAGCATCGATCGGAAGCCAGCAGTGGTGTACGGAAGGATACGACATGACGTGACCTAGTCAGATAGGTTAGTCCCCCAGGTGTCAAGGACGCATGCTTTATTTAGTCCGTCGCCTGGCGCCCACGCAACCGATAGCACCATTACCAAGGCAACCGCGCGGACGCCATGACGTAGCTGCAATTAAATACACAGATGTAACAGTGATCATGACAATGAAAATCTATCCACACTTTGTCGGTTTTTCGCATACTTACAGAACGACGTTTCCTGTGGGGCATTGATAGGTTGAATAATGTGTTTATGCAGGGGTTTCCTGTCGCTCAACCGGATATTTGACGTTAAAAGCACAGCTCCCCTGCACATGTGCTACACATCTCTTGGACCTTTTACGTAACGAAAATAACATAAATTTAAAGGTTAAGAATGAAGTTTTCTGGGACATAACACCGCGCTGAAAGGTTAACGATGTTTCGGAAGACTTTATCACCTCCATCTTCTGGGTCCAAGAAGTCCAGCCAGCATTACCAAAAAACCCTGAATCTTAAAAAACACCGCTGCCAGAATACCAAACCTCGTGAATTTAAGCACATAATCTGGCTAACTTCTTATATTTAAAAAGTAAAGTGATCCCGTTACAGGCCCCGTGTGGCCCAGAGGGTGGGTAGAGGTATAGCTCTACTCCTCCATGACCGGGGCACTAGAAGGGGGTGAGTGGTCAGCAGCACGCCCCGGCCGCACTTTACCCTCGGGAAAGACTCGGTACTCTTTATGTGCGTCATCCCCGTTGTGTGATATACAATTAGTATGGAAATATATGTGCGTGGCACTTACCGTCGACCACAACTATTTTATTGGCTAATTATTGGAAGGTTTACAACTACATGTTTCGGCCGTATTCCTGGGCCATCATCAGGTTGTATCACGAACCTAGAGTAGGCTATATTACATGCTACTTATATATTGCCATATTCGGTACTCATTTTACAGGAGGCTGGGTGGGTCCCATGGCCTGTATGGAAGGGCGGACAATCTCGTCCCCACCGGGGTTCGATCCCGGACCGTCCAGCCCGTAGTCAGTAGCTATACCGACTGAGCTACCCGGCCCACAACTTCTTACATTTACATACACAATTCTACGAGAAAAATCTTCTTTGCGAAAGTGGTTGTCCCCCAGCCAGTCACGAAATTTATATCCTTTAATGAGACCCGTAAATTCATTACCGTCCTCACGACAGCTGGATTAATAGAGTATGTACTGATACTTCGGTAACCTATGTATCGCTACTATCTGATATCAGACAGATAAATGTGTTACGTAACGACGCTACTAGTAGTTACGATTATATAATGTCGGTGATATATAATTGAATGAGTGTAGTGCATTGGTGGAATTATACTGACTTGGGAAATGCGAAGAACTCGGATATAAACCCGTTCCAGAGCACTTTGTGCACCATAAGTCCCACAGAGACTAACCTTACTTCGAACCCCTGTCTCGGCGTTGAGACACCTGCGACTGACTGTGCCATGGCTCTGCAAATACCAACTATTGGTGGACAAACGATAATAAATATCCTGTGATAGATCGAAGCACCTCGCATTTTTACAACCTGTCTCTTGAAGACTAATTTTAACACTAAGCCCTTACCAGCGTCTAAGTCTCCCAAAGTATCCTTTGCCTTTACATTTTCTGACGGAAATTTCTTATTCATCTTATCTTCTCGTCTCTCTCATCCGAGGTTACGTCCCACTCCTTTCCTATCCCGCGATTTTACTGCCCCAATAACATCTGGTGAATACCAAGATGAAATTCCTTGTTGCGTCATTTTCTCGAACCTCTTGTTATCCCTGCCTTTTATATCCATATATTCGCTCATGCACCCCTCTGTCAGACAGCCTTATATGTAACACCCCTTCATTGTGACAGCTCTATTTAACACCTACACACAACGACACAGAATTAAAGTTTTGAGTATTTTCAGCTCTTCAGATACAATTATTTATGTCACAAGTTATTGTTGCGAGAGCAATAAACAAAAAACAGGACCATTAGTATGAGATTTTTTGAGACTTAGGTCTTCATTTCTATGAATGTGACGTCACTGGGATTTCACGCCGTGTATCTGGTACATATATATATATATCGCTTTTCCGAGAAGCTAGCTGCCTCCATCTTCTGGGTAGAAATTGAAACAGCATGCTCCTTTAAAAGGTCTGTAAATGTCTAGAAGAACTTCGCTCTTCTGGGCTTTTACGCGACGTAGGTTGGTAACTGGCTTCCGACGTTTCGGGACAGACTATCGATCCCATTTGCAAATGGTAAAAACCTGAAATCCCGCAAATTTCTACCAAGTTACAAGGCAACACGTCCCAGGTAACAATATTCTTAATCTGACATTATGTATGACCAATCTAAGCCTGCTCAGGCCTGTACAATCCACATACATATATCACCCAAGGACAGTTGGCTATGTTAGGCAAACAGCTTCAGCTGGTACTTTTTCTCAGATAAAACCATACGGAGTACAACACGCAGAATGAGTTTTTCCCACAGCTAGTGGTTCAGCTAGCTTCTAACTATATATATATATATATAGACGCATTAGAAACTTTTAAATGATAGACCCGCTGCCCAATTATTACGGAGTACTTTCATTCTTCCATTCAGATTTCACTTTCCTTAGCCCGACCTATAAATTTTTCAGGCACATTATAATTCAAATCGTAGGCTACGTCAATAACGACACGCTATCAGGCAATGACGTCATTGTTCGGTCGATGTGTTATTTATGAAAGTTTAATAATAATTGCGGATCAACGTGACTACATGATGACGACATTGGTCAGTTATTGACGTACTTTTCCAATTCTGGAAAGTTTACCTTAATTTATAGATGTAAAACTCTTGACTGCGACCATATCGCTTCAAGGTTTTTCTTCACGTACCCAATACCTGTTCACAACTTTAAATAACGTATATTGATTCTACCTTTGTGGATGGTGCCACGTGGACATGGGCTGCTGCCTCCACGTCCATGGAACGGCCCACCCTCCTCTATATCACAGGCACAGTACGCCCTACCCTATATCACAGAGTCCACCCTACCCTATAACATGGAACGGTCCACCCTCCTCTATATCACAGGCACAGTACGCCCTACCCTATATCACAGAGTCCACCCTACCCTATATCATGGAACGGTTCCCCCTACCCTATATCATGCAATGGCCCATGCAACCCTATATCACAAACACGGTCTACCCTACCCTATATCATGGAAAGGTTCGCCCTACTCTATGTCACAGACACGGTCCACCCTACCCTGTATCATGGAACGGTCCCCCTTACCTATATCACAGACGCGCCTCACCCTACCACGTATCACAGACCCGGTCTACCCTACCCTATATCACGGAATTGTCCACCCTACCTTGTATCATAAACACGTTCCACCATATCCTATGACATGGAACGGCTCGCCCTGGACACGGTCCACTCTACCCTACCCTACAAAAATTTCGTATACTTTTTTCTGTCCCTATTCGTGTCATATGTTCTGCTCATCTTGTCCTCTTTGACATAATGATCCTAATATCGGAACAGAACCACCAAACATGAGGTTCCTAATCATGCATTTTTCCCAGTCCCATGTTACTCCTTCCCCCTTAGATCCCAATATGCTTTTCAGCGCCCTAGAAATTATTGATTGCAAAAAACAACTTCATTTCCGTTCTATGAACTGAATTTATTAAGTGCCGAGAAGTTCTAAATGTCTAGGCTGTGTTCAAGTGTTGCTCTAATTAAGGGGTTAGAGAGTGAACAACGGTTATATACTCGAACTTATTGTGTATTAACGACCCTTTCAGTAACATGATTAGTAAATCATTAATTGTAAAAAAAATGTAGAACGAAGCGGTATTTGATTAGATGCAACACCCCTGAAATTTCCTCGACAGAGGGAGAAAACCACGAAATACCTTAGTCTAGCGCAGGGGCGTCACACCTCTTTCGGCAAAGTGTCACAACCAATATTGTGGACTCGCTAGCGGGACGCAAGTGTAAAAATCACATTACTGTGTATTTTTTGTGGTATATATATATATATATATGTACTGTACATATGTGGACACAGGCCGCTTAACACGACCTGGCGGGCCGCGATGTGGAGGGTCATGGTTTCGAGAGTACAATTACGCCAGCAATACACTGCGACTGAGTACCCGCCACCTATTTTGGGTGATTTCTGGATACATGCATGAAGTTTCTTTTAATTTTCTTAAACTCTTGATACGAATTCCAAGCAATAGCTTTAAAATTGGCAGACATGAATGTCTTCCTCCTAATTCTATCCCACTGTCATTCATGATAATCTTCCTATAGGCCTACTATTCGAAGCTATATATATGTACGTATCTATGTATGTATGTGTTATGTGAAGTTGAAGTAATGTCGCTGGATGACACTAGAATCCATTACTTAAGTGAAAGTCTTTGTTTTCAGATTAAATTACAAAGAGTAAAGATTAATTTAGAGAGTACCATTTGAGGTTTCCCATCTTGAAGTGTTATAACATACAAATAATTACTATACGTCAGTCAATAATACTACTTTTATCTTATATACAATGGTATAAATGTCAGGGCGACATGTTTCGACCTAGTCGGTCATCCTCAGGTCCTCTAAGAAAACAGTTCCAGAGTTATTTAGGTTATCCGCATTGTGGGATCCCAAATGCTCACAAGTTTCAGTTATAACTGACTAGGTCGAAACATGTCGCCCTGACATATATACCATTGTATGTAAAATAACAGTTGTGTTATTGACTGACTTATAGTATTTTTTTGTATAGAGTACCATATTAACAACCCAAAAATTACAGAAAACTGGAAAACAAGTTTTCACTGCACATAAAATATCTTTACGGCCTTATTTGTTAATACTATGCCATTAAGCTAAAGTGGGTTAACCAGCAGTGTCCAGTGTATCTTACAGAACCTGACAGACTGACTACTTGAGTTGGTGATCGCTTCTTTGCCATGGTTACAATAGGGCTTCAATAGGAATTTAAAGCGTCACGCTTTATTTCAGTGGCAAGAAGATAAAAAACCGAGCTACTCACGATGACACCACCAGATGGCAGCATTCATATAAAGCAGTCAAGAAGAACCTATGCTTCAGTCGGCAGTGCAGCGTGGTACTTGGCCGATAACACATATCAAGTTTTCTTAATTTTTTTTCAACTCCGTGGCGTGAACATGCAGTGAAATTGAGATGTCGTATTATCTCTATCAGTGCCGACGAAGGGGACGGGGGACGGGGGACGGGGGTGGAGGGTAGGTGGTGCAAATTACTGGGGTCAGGCGGTCCGGAGGCCCGGTGCACGAATGTGTTGCAAAAGTTTTTGTTTTTCTCGGCAGTATCATTATTTGTCGATGGTACAAATCAAATTAACCCTTTCAGAACCCACCCAAGTCACCCTGCAACTAAGAGTCGTTCTTTCCGATTCAGTGTAAAGATTCGGTCTGCCCTTGCTAGGAGGGGTGGGCCGGGTAGCCTAGTCGGTATAGCGAATGGCTACGGGCTGGACGGTCCGGGGATCGAATCCCAATGGAGGCGAGATTTTCCGTATCTGTCCAGACCAGCCCTGGGGCCCACCCAGCTTCCTGTACAATAGGTACCGGGTCCTTCCCGGGGGCAAAGAGCGGCCGGGGCGTGACGTTGACCCCTCACCCCCTTCCAGTGTCGTTGTCAAGAAAGAGTAGAGTTATATCCCTACTCCCCCTATGGGCCGCATGGCCTGTACAGAGCCTCAGTGCCTGTACAAGGGTGCACTTTACATTTTTACCTTTGCTGGAAGGGCGAAAAATTTTTTTCACCGGGACCCGAACCCGCTCTCGGGGGGTCCTGATCCCTCAAGGACCTAGAGCCTTGGTCTATTATATAGCTACGTCGACAGATCAACTGAAGGGTGATTTGTGCAAAACGCAGCTACAGGCGCCGTGGACTGCAGCGTCAATATTGAATTAGCCCCGGTCAAACGACGGGCCGCTTCCAATTCACACGCACTTCAGTATGTTCTGAAACTACTATTACTTTCTTACTCTGCAGAAAGCTGCCAGATCGACCCAAGGGCGCCTATTCTCACAGATCGATAGACGTGCGTAACGGCTGACGTATTCGCCGACGATTATCATTTCTACGTCGGTCGACACGCGGGCCGTCTCGCTGCTAAAACAGTTGATAATACCTCTTCCAGGTTTACGTGAAACTATTCACGATGAAAGTCGCAGCTATGCAAACTCTGAAAGCTGAGCCTATTTTAAGTTCATTTACTAGGCAGCAAGTAACGCTGTTAAAAATATAACACGATACCTGGCCAATTTAAATGCAACTCTTCTACCTTCCTTCGTGAATCGCATATACATGATGTATTAATCTGGAAATATTAGACATTTCATTTTCGTTCCATATTTTTATATCAATGTATCTACTGAAAGTAGTACTCCTGCCTGGTATTTTGGAAGCCCGTATTTCATATCTCGGCCTTAAAACTGCCTCTGATGACAAGAATTTTTCTCGAACCTTCCAGTAAAATCTCTGTATTATAGGTAAGGGTAAATACAGGGCGTTTCATAATGTTCTCCGTAATTACAAACATTTATAACAAGAAAACCAAATGACCTACCTTAATGGAATTGTTCACAGCCACAGGAAAACTTAAAAAAGTTTTTTTTTTGACAACTAGAGATGTTCGATGTGTGCACCACGGGTGACACGGCACACATCGATATGATATTCAAGTTCTTGCCACACACGCGTCAACATGGGTGCATCGATATTCTTCGCTGCTGCAATGATCTGTGCCTTTAGGTCAGCGAGGTCACATGGCAATGGTAGGACGAATACCTTTTCGTACTTTGCACGAAATGCACGTTGCACAGTAACCACAAACTTACTCGTGTGCTATTCCAACACACAAAACGATTTCTTCCCCGGAGCGGCCATTTTCTCACTACATACACTCGCATCGCCTAGCGGCACATGTGTGAACTACGATGAAAAACAACTTAGTGGGAAAAACATTTTTTGAGTTGTTCCTTCTATATCTGTACAGGTTTCGTAAATACCTGACCTACGGTTTTCCTATAATAAATTTTTGTAATCCCGGAGTACATTATGAAACGCCCTGTATATCCGTGGGCAAGCCATGAAGGCGTATGGCGGAGTGTAATTAGAGCTCCACTTACTCTTAACCTCGACACTCAAGGGAAGTTGTTAGCTTCACGAAACGTTCACTTTATCCCCTGAGAACCACCCCCCTTCCACCCCCCCCCCCGGTAACCAAATGATGTACAAATCTACAAAATATATTGGGCCATAACAGGTTCCTTCCGCGTCCTTGACATACTATCACTCACTTCTTTCTCAGGCTTTAGTCTATGTTCTTTGGAAACGTACGGGTCTTACTTTTGTATAATGTTTGCCATCCCGAAGTGTTTAACACATATATAAATACACAATGATGTATCAGTCAAACACAACAAAAAAACTTTATTATATTTATTATTGTATTAGGGCAACATGTTTCGATTCTCATAGAATCATCTTCAGACCCTTCTAAGAATACAGATCCTTACTTAGCAACGTTTAAAATGCGCTCTGGGATCTCAAACGCTTACATTCTTGATAAAACTACGTACAAAATTCATGTGTCCTTATGTATCCTGATTATATAATAAGAACATAACGACACATGCATTTTATACATAGTTTTATCAAGAATGTAAGCGTCTGGGATCCCATAGCGCATTTTAAACATTGTTAAGTAAGGATCTGTATTCTTAGAAGGGCCTGAAGATAATTCTATAAGAAAAGAAACATGTTGCCCTAATACAATAATAAACATAATAAAGTTTTGTTGTTTCTTATGTTCATTGGACCGTGCATCATTGTAATAGCCGAAGAATAAAAGACCAACTTGATGTCACTTGCTATTTTATTTCACTTCTTATGTAATCAACATGTTTCGGACATTAATATATCCATCATCAGGAGTTTGCGACTATGCTGTTGAATT
>Ga0123354_10015116_pt1 | contig 12039 bp, 11 predicted proteins | sample TergutLab28metaG_2_FD_97872 | JGI IMG/M metagenome (GOLD analysis project Ga0123354, IMG submission 97872) | Labiotermes labralis P4 segment gut microbial communities from Petit-Saut dam, French Guiana - Lab288 P4 | ecosystem: Host-associated > Arthropoda: Insects > Digestive system > Gut ... | reverse complement strand
CGGATTTTTTCCAGTAATTCGTCAAAATAATCCCGCCCAAACGGCCGGCCGTTTTTCAACAGTTCCATGTTGAGCAAATACCCTTTTTGAATGTACTCTTTTAGCGTTTTTGTTGCCCACTGACGAAACCGGGTTGCTTCTTTTGAATTTACCCTATAGCCTACAGCGACTATAGCATCAAGACTGTAGAAATCTGGGGAACGAGTTACTTTACGTCCGCCTTCGTTTTGAACTATTTCCATTTTGGAAACAGTTGAATCAGGCGTTAATTCTTCTTCATCAAAAATATTTTTTAAATGCTTGCTGATAGCAGGAATGTTAACTTTAAACAATTCTGCAATTGCTTTTTGTGTCATCCAAAAGGTTTCATCTTTGAAAATAACGTCTATATAAACATTGCGATCTGGAGTAGAGTATAAAGTAATTTTTCCTTCTGATACATTAATGATTTTATTCATTTTATCAATAACTCACTCATCACTTCTTCCCCTTCCTGGAAACAGCAATTTTTTGTTTCGCATTCTTCTTTTTTCCGAGTGGAATTTTTACGTTCTCAGCAAGCCTTGTCTCAATTTCCTCAATGCTGGGGAGTTCAGTTTTTAATTCCTTCGGCAGAGACGATACAAGCTGGTACTCAGCAACACCTATGGGGCTGTGAACATTGCGTAAGGCATATTCAGCCACAATTTTATTGCGGCTTTTGCAGAGCAACAGACCAATGGTTGGATGGTCATCCGGTGACTTGATTTGCGCATCAATTGCGGAAAGATAAAAATTCAACTGTCCTGTGTGTTCTGGTTTGAATGCAACTGCCTTTAATTCAATAACAATATAGCATTTAAGACGAGTGTGATAAAACAACAGATCAACAAAAAATTCTTCACCGGCAACTTCAATGCGGTACTGGCGTCCGATATAGGCAAATCCAACTCCGAGTTCAAGTAAAAATTGTGAAATATGCCGAATCAGAGCATTTTCAATTTCTCGCTCGTGCGCATCATCAGCCAGTCCAAGGAAATCAAAAAGATAGGGATCTTTGAGGGCTTCCTGTGCAAGCGCTGATTGTGGCTTGGAAAGGCGTTTTGCAAAATTTGAAACAGCAGCGCCCTGACGTTTATGGAGTTGATTTTCAATATTGTATTCCAATGTTGATCGTGACCATCCTCCGGCGATAGCATGCACAACATACCATTCACGGATTTCCGGTTTGATCCTGGTCAAAATCGTCACAATGTGGAACCATGGCAATTGGGCAGCAGGTTGCTGCCCAATTTGACAGGAAGGGCATTCTTCCGCAAAATATCGCATGTATTTGAGGTTACGCTCTGAAAATCCTTTCATGTCCGGAAAAGCAGTTTTCAAATCAGCAGCAAGACGCTGGATTATTTTATCACCCCACTTGTGCATTTGTTGCCTTTGTAGAATATCTAAGCCAATTTTATGATACAGTTGTATGAGTTCAGCATTAACCACCAGCGCGGCATGGGCACGGGCAGCTTGAATCTGTTTCTTCAGCGATTCAAGCCATACAGGGTAATTGCCTGGTTCTATATCATGGCCTTGTTTTATTTTTTTCATACTTTCACCTTCGCCAAATTCTCCAAAATGACTTTATTCAACCGCTCCTCTTCTTTCAATTGGGCTTCAAATTCTGCCTTCAACTTGGTAAATCTCTCATTAAAATCAAAGTCATCTTCTTCATCCGGAAGCCCTACATATCTGCCGGGGGTAAGGACATAATCAAGTTCTTTGACCCGCTCAATATTTGCGGAATTGCAAAATCCTTTTATGTCTTCATATTTACCTTTAGTTTTTCGCCATTCGTGATAAGTTGAAGCAATTTTCTTTATATCATCACCTGAAAGTTCCTTTGTCCTACGGTTAATCAGGTGTCCTTCATTACGAGCATCAATGAATAGTATTTCATCTGTTCGGTTTCGATAACCGCCGTTAGCTTTATTACGGGATAAAAACCACAGACAGGCCGGTATTTGAGTATTCAAAAAAAGTTTTGCCGGAAGATTAACAATACAATCAACAAGCCGCGCTTCAATCAATGCTTTGCGAATGTCGCCTTCACCAGAAGTTTTAGATGTAAGCGAACCTTTTGCCAATACAAAACCAGCTAATCCACTTGGGTTTAGATGATAAAGGAAATGTTGTATCCAAGCATAGTTTGCGTTTCCAGCAGGGGGTACTCCATGTTTCCATCTGCCATCTTTACGAAGCAGATCGCCAGACCAATCACTGTCATTAAATGGAGGATTAGCAATAACAAAATCTGCTTTTAGGTCTTTGTGCGCATCATTTAAAAATGAACCTTCGTTATTCCATTTGACCTGTGAACTATCAATACCGCGAATGGCAAGATTCATTTTCGCCAATCGCCATGTTGTCTGATTGCTTTCCTGTCCGCATATCGATATATCGTTGATTTTACCTCTGTGTTCTGCCACAAATTTTTCAGACTGCACAAACATTCCACCGGAACCGCAGCATGGATCAAATACGCGACCTTTATAAGGCTCTAGCATTTCTACAAGAAGCTCAACAACACTTCGAGGGGTATAGAATTGTCCCCCTTTTTTTCCTTCTGCGAGCGCAAACTCACCAAGGAAATATTCAAACACATGACCAAGCACATCGGCGCTTCGGGCTTTTGCATCTCCAAGAGCAATATTCCCAATCAGGTCAATCAATCCACCAAGATTAGTAGGATCTAAATTACCTCGTGCAAACACTTTTGGCAGTACATCTTTTAGTGATGGATTGTCCTTTTCAATGGCATCCATTGCATTATCCACTTCTTTACCTATGACAGGTAACTTTGCTTTGGATTGCAGGTATGACCACCGGGCAATTTCAGGGACAAAGAATACGTTTTCTGCTTTGTATTCATCTTTGTCTTCTGGGTCTGCTCCGGCATAATCACCCTTTCCACTTTTAAGTTTTAAATAAAGATTTTCAAAAGCATCAGAAATATACTTTAGAAAGATCAAGCCAAGAACAACATGTTTATACTCGGCAGCATCAATATTTTTTCTAAGTTTGTCAGCAGATTTCCATAGCTGTTTTTCTATTGGTTCATTGTTATTTTCTTTAGTTTTTGCCATAATTAATTCCCAGGGTTCTTTTATCGATTATTGATATATCTTAACACCAATATGAAAAAAGGGCTATATTTTATTGCTTTCATAGCTGGAATCTTAAAGATATTTCTTAATCCAATATCAAGGAGGATTTAGCAGCCTAATTTTAGGTTTCATTCCCAGGTAACTGTGGGAGAATTATTATGCTTGCACACACAGATTACTATTGTTCAATTAATTTTTTATATAATTCATTAATTAATTTACCATCTTTTGTTTTCCAAACAACCCAACCATTTGAAGTTGTTCTTGATGGATTAACTTTTTGTATACATCTTAATGAAGATACACTTGCAGATGATACTTCACCATCTACTTCTATACCATTTTTTTGAACAATTCCAGTAAATTTTGTTTTACTTTTTCCTTTTGGCCCATATTCAAAATATAGTTCTTGCCCAATTGTCAGCAATCCCTTATTAATTACCTGAGAAAGTAAATCTCCCGATATTTTTATTTCATTATCACCATTATTTAGTTCTTCAGTTTTAATTTCTTTATCAGGTATGCTGAATAAAACATTACCATTAATATCTACATATTTTTCAATAAGCCAAACAATAACCTCGACTTTCAATGACTTTGTCCAATCTTTTAAATCATTTGGAACATAATCAATTGGTAGAGCAACAATTGGAGGTGATTTCATTATTTTATTTATAGCTCCATGAATATTAATCTCTTCAATTTCAATTTCATTTAATAAATCTTTAAATGAAGTATTTTTATTTATTTTATTAACACAATTATCTGCAATTCGTGCCTTTGTATCCATATTTTCCATTGCTGTTATCTGTTTAGAAATTTGAGGAGCTATATGTTCCCATGTTCCATGAATACCTCGTTCTACTTCCAGTATGTACCATTTGTTTTCTTGAAAATCTATAATTATTCCATCTGGTATAGTTCCTTTTCCAGAACTTGTATTAATGAGACTTTTATCCAGTAATATAGAATAATCTCCAAAAAGTAATTTAAAGTTTTTAATTACAATATTTTCAATTTCATCTTCACTCGAAAATTCCATTTTTGAGTATACTTTACCATTTTTATCAAAAATCATACTTTTCTCCAGATTTAATTTTATTAAATAATACACAAACAAAGGTGTATAGCAATAGCAATGCCTAGTATTTTTATAGCCGATAGGCGGGATTATCCCCCGATTCATTATAAACTATGTCTCGACAGGGGCTACCGTTTCATAATACCCCCATCCATATTTTTTCTGCTGTTCTATATTATAGCATATATGTCGCCTATATATTTTACTATTACCCCATCATCCCTCTTTCAATTATTATAATCCCTATAAGGGTTTACTTAGAATCAATTCCTGTCATATAAGCAATCCGAAATTGAGCATCCCACTTTTTTTGAATCAGTTAAAGAAATTTCCAGTTTTCACAACTCAAAAAATTTATTATTATGATTGGAAGTAACCGTCATCATGCCCGGTACAATAATTAAAACAAAGGAATAAAATATGATTATTTATAATATTATTACCCCAAAGCTAATTAGTTACATAATGCCCATAATCATACTACTTCTAATTGCCATTCCTCTTACAGGTATAGTTTATTACATGAACAATACAAAATTAGTTATTACAAAAGAATCCCTGATCATAAAAACATTGTTTTATGGGAAAAAAATCCCCATTAGAAAAATAAATGTAAATGAACTAAGAAAATTAAACCTATATAATACTCCGGAATATAATATAAAAGGAAAAACCAATGGTATCAGGATGCCGGGTTATTCTGCAGGCTGGATGAATCTGAATAATGGCAGCAAAGCATTGGTACATATAACAGATAAAAGAAATGTGCTTTTAATTCCAACAGATGAATATGATATTTTGTTCAGCACAAATGATTTTGATGGAATTAAAAAAATCCTGAGTGAAATAAATAAATAACTTATGGGAAAAAGTATTCGGAATATCTCCATTTTTATATTTATCTCATTGTCATGCGGATGGCTTGGTGTATTGATTGACAAATTAATAAATGTTGGACCGAATGAAGAAGCACCAGGGATAATGATTTGGCTGGTATTGCCGCTCATAGCAGCGCTGTTGCTCAGAGCATTTGCAGGAGATGGATGGAAAGATTTAGGAATCAAACCTAATTTCAAGGGAAATATTAAATGGTATTTTATTGCACTGATTATCTATCCACTGGTAACAGCTATTATCCTTTTACTTGGTAAAATATTTGGCTGGATCAGTTTTTCAAATTTCAGGATTGATATTTATCTGGCAGGGTTTGCCGGTACTCTGCTTTTCAATTTCATAAAAAATATTTTTGAAGAATCAGTCTGGCGAGGATACTTAGCTGCTAAACTGCTCAAAACAAAAATAAAAGATATATGGGTATATCTTATTGTTGGCGGAGTGTGGGGATTATGGCATCTGCCCTATTATTTATTTTTCCTGCCGCAAGCAGATATGCATCAGGTTTTACCTGTTGGAAGATTTGTCTTTGCAATGATTGCAGTTACTGGAATGATATGTTGGTCAATAATGTTTGTTGAACTTTATCGAATAACAAAATCAATATGGCCTGTAGTATTATTGCACATGATGGAAGACTCTTTGATAAATCATCTTATAATAGATGGGCATATAACAATCGCTTCCGGTAAAGAGATATGGATATCGCCAATTTCAGGTATTATAACAACATCGCTTTATATTACGATAGGTCTGTTGCTTCGGCATTGCCGGATAAAAAAGGAGATGGTGCTTGGGGCACCTCGTCATTATATATGAACACAAAATGGATTAAGGAACACCTGACTATATTCATTAAAGGACTCGCAATGGGTTCGGTAAACGCAATTCCCGGAGTTTCCGGTGGTACGATTGCCATGATCACAGGAGTTTTTGAAAGAATAATTAATTCGATAAAATCATTTGACTTGTCGGCAGCCAAGTTATTGTTCAAGGGCAAGTTTAAGGAATTTGCAAAACATGTGGATTTGATTTTCATTGTGACAATAATATTTGGAAATCTGGTAGCGATTGTTTCTTTGGCAAAATTATTCGAGATTCTTTTTCGGGATTACCCGATTTATATCTGGGCTTATTTTTTTGGACTGGTATTTGCTTCTGTTTTTTTTCTTGGAAAAACAATAAAAAAATGGCATATTGGGTACATTGCAGCTTTTTTTGCAGGAACAATCATTGCTGCTTATATTTCGATCGCAACTCCAGGTATGGAGAACGATAATCTTTGGTATCTTATGCTTTGCGGGGCTATTGCAATATGCTGCAAAGTATTGCCAGGAACCAGCGGCGCTTTTGTGCTTCTATTATTGGGTAACTACCATCTTGTTATGATCGAGTCCATAATTCATGCAAGGTTTGAAATACTAATACCCTTTATTTTCGGAGCTGTTCTTGGCCTAATACCTTTTTCTCATTTCTTGTCATGGCTTTTAAAACACTTTCATGATTCAACAATATCCATTCTGACTGGTTTTATTTTAGGTTCCCTGGGAACATTGTGGCCATGGAAAAAAACTATTATCGAAACATTTGGTGAAAAAAAAGTAATAACTGGTTTTGAATGGAATATGCCGCAGATGAACAGCGAATTTGCAATAGCTTTTGTTTGGTGTGTTTTAGGAATTTTAACTATTTATTTGATCGAGATGTTAACAAAGAAAATGGTTAAAAAAGAATCAATATGAAAAAGTCTGAATTTGACTTCACCCATTATCAATAAAAAGCAACTTACAAGCAACCATTGAAAGTGGTTTGCTGTGCAAATCATTTTATTATGATTTCAAAATACCTTCGGCAGCTCTTATCCCGCTTGCCCATGCCCCTGTTATCCCTCTGCTTGTCCCTGCCCCATCGCCTACAAGATAGATATTTTTCTTAGCCTGAAAATAATCATCTAAAAATTCCGGCTTGTTGCCATACATCTTTATTTCCGGATAATACATAATTGTGCTGGGATGGAGAATCCCGGGAATTATTGTATCAAGAAGTTTCATGGACATCCAAATCGATTTCATTATTTTATAAGGAACAACAAGAGAAACATCTCCGGGAGTGCAAGTTTTTAAAGTTGGTTTTAAATCATAAAGATCATCATTAAAAGTTTCTACTTTTGATCTTCTCCCCATTCTAAAATCACCTACCCTTTGCATTATAGGCCGCCCCCCTCCGCAAAGATTTGCCTGAAGCCCAATAATTTCTGCAAACTTTTGTCCGCTTGCAACAGGCTCTGTTAATTTGAATGTTTTTAGAATAGCAAAATTAACAAGATTATTTACTTTTGATATATCAGACCATGCATGACCATTTACCGAAAAATACTCGACCCCATCATTTGAAATATATTTTTCCTGTACAACATAAGCTGCCCTGCTATTGGTGCAAAATGTCCGGACTTTTTCCGGGAAAATAAATTTAGGATCATAGTAATCTTTTACAATAGGATATAACGCTTCGTGCAACTCGATTCTTATCCCAATATCAATACTATTATCGGAATACGGTATATTCATAGTATTCATAACATTCTGGAGAAACTTAAAACCTTTTCTTCCCGGAGCAATTATAAGATTTTTATATTCTATTTCCCTTTTTTTAGTAATCAAAATATTATTATCTTCCAGATCCGTAACTTCTTCCCCAAGGGAAAATTCAACTCCTTTTTCCTTAAGAGCAGAGACAAGCTCTTTTATAAGTTTTAATCCTCCATCAGTTCCAAGATGCGCCTGTTTTACATTTAAAAGCGTTACATTAAGTTTTTCAGCTCTTTTCTGATACACATCCAGCCTGTATTTATCCATGATAGGCGGTTTTAGAATTTCAGTTACTTTATCCAGATAATACTCTGCCGATTCTTTGTTCCAATATTCATTTGGAAATCCAATAGGAAAATTAAAATTCATTTTACAATCATTACGGAGTCCGCCGGTTGAATATCGTTCTTTATCAATAATTAATATTTTAAGATCTGGTTTTGATTTTTTAAGGGCAAATGCAGCGCCAAGCCCGGCAGGCCCTGTTCCAACAATTACACAATCCCATTTAGCCATAGTTTTACTACTCCGTTGCTCTTTGAAAATTGGTTCATAAAAGAGCTTTATGTTTGAAGAGAATATCTCTTCCTCGTTCGGTCATGCGCAAGTTTAATTGCTCGCGACCATCTTTACATCAGAGAATAGAGAAGCTTAATCTCTTTCTCCCATAATAAAGGGTCGGGTGTTTCAAGAATAAGAGGAATATTATCAAATATTTTCTGGCTCATAATATAGCGAAAAGGTTCTATTCCAAGAGTCCCTTCTCCTATAGAAGCATGCCTGTCAACCTTTGACCCTTTCTCTTTTTTAGAATCATTAAGATGAACTGCGCAAAGATATTTTATACCAATGATTTTATCAAACTCAAGCATCACTTTATCAAATTTATCAGGAGTTGAGATATCATAACCAGCAGAAAAAGTATGGCATGTATCAATACAAACACCAATTCTTTTTTTATCTGTAATATTGCTGATTATTCTTTTTATATGTTCGAATTTATAACCTACGTTACTTCCCTGACCTGCTGTATTTTCAATTACCGGTATTACGCCATATTCTTTTGTCTCGTCGTTAGCTTTGTTTATTACCTCTGCAATAAGGTCGAGACACTCTTCTTCGGTTATCTGATTAAGATGGCTTCCAGGATGGAAATTAAGATATTTAAGGCCAAGCTGACCTGCCCGCTTTAATTCAATTATAAAAGCAGCAAGAGATTTTTCCCTTTTTTCATTATCAGAATTGCCAAAATTTATTAAATAGCTGTCATGAGGAAGTATATGCTCGCTTTTAAAACCACATTCCGCAATATTTTTTTTAAAAAGATCTATTTCTTCTTCTGAAAGATCTTTCGCATACCATTGTTTCTGATTTTTTGTAAAAAGCGCAAAAGCTTTTGCTTTGATTTCTGATGCAGCTATAGGCGCATTATATACACCGCCTGCAGCGCTTACATGCGCTCCGACATATTTCATTATTATACCTTATAATTCCAGAGTCAGCGCTTTATAGTAATTAGTATCAATCCTGCTTAATAATTTTTTTTCTGAGTTCATCTAGCTGGGTCTCGGAGACATTTATTATATTGATATATTCTTCGATCTCTTCATTTAATTCATCAATTCTCTGATTTTTTTTCTCTATAGATGCCTTATAATTAGCAATATCTTTTTCTGTCTTATCTATTTCGATTGCCAGCTTGACCTGCTCCATCTTTTTGTCAAGTTCATCTTTTTCGTTATTTAATACTTTTATTTCATCGATTAATCTGTTTATTTCATTTCCATTTGATGCAACATTTTCATTCTCTTTTTTTGGTTTACTACCTATATCAAATACTTTTTTCCCAAAATCTTTTACTGCAGCATCCTTTTTTGCCTTAAGTTCTTTTATGAAAGAATTAGGATCAAAATTTAATTCCTGCATTATATTTTCATTTTCCATTCTAAAACTATTTTTTTCAGCGTTCAATGCTTCAAGATTTGAGGAAAGCTCTTCGCCTAGTTTTAAATTATTTTTATATGGAACAAATAGCACTTCTATATCACTGTCATCAAGATTTTCATATATTCTGTCCATACACATTTTTTCTCCTGCTGTCTTAAAATAAGATAGCATAAGAGAATAGTTATATCTTTTCTTTGTAGAAAGAATTGTCTTTTCACCTATATCTTTAAGATTGCCAAAAAAAGAAGAATTTTTATCATTTTCTATCTCTTTTATTTTATCGCTTATTTCCTTATTTTTATTATCTATTATTATTAAGTCAGAAAAATATGGCTCAATTTCCGCCATTTTCCGGGTATCCAGCTTATAAATCTCATATAATGTTTCAGCTATTCCAATATAATGTTTATTATTCTCTTTCTCTAACTCACTTATTTTATTTAGAGCATCTTTTGTTTTAAGATCTATATCTGATATTATTTCTTTATTATTACTTATTTTTTCTTTTTTCTTCGTAGCTTCATCATAACTATAAAAAATATCTTTTATGCTTTTAAGATCAGAAAAGAGTTTTTTCTTCTCTATTAGAGCAGAATGCTCTTCCGATTCATTCATTACAAGATAATTGCCAAGCGATATGTAATGAAAATCAATAGCAGAACTGATATTTTTGATTTTATTTTCTAATGTTTTAATTTCTAATATTCTGGTATCCATGTTTATATTATGACATAATGTTATAAGCTTTGCAATTTATTTAACAAATTATTATCAATAAACTATTGAATTTTTTGTATTTTTTAGTAGAAAATAGTTCATAGGTAATTATTGGAACTGATTTCGATTTTTGATGAGCCAGCATCCTGCATCCTTATGGGACAAGCGGTTTTCTGGTAATATTTACGTTATATCTTTGCAAGAAATATTCACGCAAGAGTGAAAGTAAAAATCAGGCTAAATAATTACGCTAATTTTTTTAGACTTGCTGCTGGTGTATAGTTATTGTTGCATACATGGAGGAACAATGGTATTTGCAGAATCTGTTTTAGACATTATTGGAAAAACACCGCTAATAAAATTAAAAAAATTATCTCTGGAAACAGGAAACACTATTCTTGCAAAAGCAGAATTCATGAATCCTGCTTCAAGCATTAAAGACAGGGCAGCTCTTTTTATGATAAACAGCGCAGAACAAGAAGGAAGGCTTAAGCCCGGCAACATGATAGTTGAGCCCACAAGCGGTAACACAGGAATAGGGCTTGCTCTTGTATGCGCAGTAAAAGGTTACAGGCTTATACTTGTAATGCCTGAATCAATGAGTATTGAAAGAAGAAATCTCCTTGCAGCAATGGGCGCGGAAGTTATTCTTACTCCGGCAGCAGAAGGGATGCAAGGAGCAATAAAAAAAGCGCAGGAAATAGAATCTTTAAACAAAGGCAGTTTTATGCCAATGCAGTTTTCAAATAAGGCAAACTCAGCAGCCCACTATATAACAACAGCTCCCGAGATTTGGAAAGATACTGATGGAAAAATTAATTGGTTCGTTGCAGGGGTAGGAACAGGAGGTACTGTTTCGGGTTGCGGCAAATATTTTAAAGAGAAAAACAGCGCCATAAAAGTGGCAGCCATAGAACCGTGGGAATCATCTGTAATATCCGGAGAAGCTGCAGGAGCTCACCGTATTCAGGGACTTGGAGCAGGGTTTGTTCCCGAAATCCTTGACACCTCAATTCTTGATAAAGTAATAAGAGTAAAAAGCGAGGATGCAATAGAGATGACCCGCGCTCTTGTAAAAACAGAAGGGCTTTTCGTTGGTATATCATCAGGCGCAAATGTTTTTGCAGCAAAAGCTATATCTGAATCTGAAAAAAATAAAGGGCTTGTTATAGTAACTATTCTTTGCGACAGCGGAGAAAGATATCTTTCAACAGGAATATTTAATAATTGAGGTGTAAAATAAACTGATCCCAGCCCTATGGTTGCCGCCTTATATATCTGGCTATCAAAAGAAGACATATACTGATCAATATTAAAGCTATACCAACAGCTAATTGAAACCACATTTTAACCTCCAATCCAGTTTTTAATTATATCTATTACTGTAAAAATTCCAAGTACCCCAACCCCAACAGCTACAAGCTCAAAAATTCTTACCAATTTACTACTTGGTTTAGATAAAACAACCAGTATTTGATCAAGTGTCTTGCTCATGTGCTTTAATATTTCTCTATCTGTTTTTTCCATATCATATATAACATTCAAGAAATTTAAACTGATTTTAAATATTTAGCTTTTTTTTTCTGCATATAATCATTTTGGTATTTTTCTAAAACCAGTTGAATTTATTTTGGTAAAATATAAAAATTAACAAGAGGTAAGAAATGGATCTTTTATT
>Ga0123354_10015114_pt1 | contig 12039 bp, 4 predicted proteins | sample TergutLab28metaG_2_FD_97872 | JGI IMG/M metagenome (GOLD analysis project Ga0123354, IMG submission 97872) | Labiotermes labralis P4 segment gut microbial communities from Petit-Saut dam, French Guiana - Lab288 P4 | ecosystem: Host-associated > Arthropoda: Insects > Digestive system > Gut ... | reverse complement strand
GTGTGTGTATGTGGTGTGTGTGTGTGTGGTGTGTTTGTGAGTGTGGGAGTGGGTGGTGGAGTGTAAGAGTGTGGGTGTGTGTGGGTGTGGGGGTGTGTGTGTGGTGTGTGTGTGTGTGTGTGGGTGTGTGTGTGTATGTGTGGTGTGTGTGTGTGTGTGTCTACAGGAGTAAATGAAACATAGTGATGCAGAGAAAGGAACAAAAGGGGATACCATGAAAAATGGAAGAACATTAATGAAGGAGAGTGGGATATGAAAGATACAAGTGTAAGTAAAGGAAAAATGAAAAGGAAAAAGAAATACATAGAAACAAAAGTGTGAAGGAGGAGGAAATAAAATAAGAAGGGAAGGACATGGAAAATAGTAGGAAGAAATGGGAAAAATAAAAATACATTCAGGAAGAAAGGAGAAAATAAAGACAGAGATTGAATAGAATAAAAACAAGATAAATAACGGAAGGAAAAATTATAAATGAAACAGCAAGCCATTCCACTTTTCATGTAACTAATGTAACACAAAATACACAGAGATTTGCTGAAAGCGGGACCCATCCCCAGACCATCCGAATTTTGGATCGCTCCACCGAATCACCATCCATGGTAGAGGGCAGGCAGTTTGAGCTGCAGAACAGTGATTGGTTCCTCGAACATAGCAGCTTACTGAATAATGCTTGAAGTGTGGAGCGCAGAGCACTTGAGCTGGAAATATAGCATGGCAAAACCTATCAAGTTTTTTGAAACACCAGCAAATTTGTTGCTGCAGAAGTCACGTTTTTACTATTTGTCACAAACGTATTTCGCCGAGTTTCGCTTTCTGGCGATCAGCAGCAAGTTCTCGTGTGTCCTACAGATAGCAGGGTAGAAGGCAGAACAGTATGCTGTACAGGTAGGACACGCAGTAATTAGGTGATCCATATTTCCACGGGAATATAGAAGTATTCTTAAATATTGGTTTGATGTACTCTTTTGAGATAGACAAGATTCCTATTTAAATTAAGCACTACAGTCTACGCACAGACGTTTCCATTAAGCGTAATTTTGACTTTCAAAGACAGGCTAACAAGGGTTTAGATTTGATTTTCTTTGAAGTTGCTTATAATTAAGGTAGTTATGAATGAAAATTTCGCATAGCAAAGAGGAATCAGTTACTTCTATACGAATGGAATAAAAATAAAAGGGACTTACAGATTTCCTGGAACGGTGAGATTTCTTTCGACAAAATTCCTGAAATAAGTGTTTTATTCAGTGCTTGAATTGCTGTGCTTCTCATAAGAATAATGTACCCTACATGGGAGGGATACAAATGATATTCATCACATTTACACGATACGGAAAAGCAAAGATGCAGGGAAGCCCTTCTAAACAGTAGGTGACTACATGAAACGGAGAAGATAGTTTACAAGGGAGCGACTGGCTGTGTGAACACAACATAATTGAGGTAGCTCAAAATTTTCATATAAAGAAAATTGTATGTGGGAAAACCGATAAAAAATATAATACAAAGGATAAAGAAGGGGCGAAGAATTTCAAAAGAAACTGATGGACTGAATATTGTACTATAGTATGTTAAATTTTCCACAGACTTGCATGAAAATCTTCTATACGAAACCTCGTCTAAATAGGACGGAAATTGCATAAAATTTGGGCAAGTTTTTATTTGCGCTTTCAAGTAAAAGTACGCCTTTCATCGATCTTCCAGAAGCTGATATCCACCGCTAACACACACGCAGTTTCGTCCGCAAGTGACTTCACCCAAATCTCTCGACTAATACAAAAATTTCGAGTATAAATCCATTTACGCCCTTATGTAAAGTATAGATTTCTCTTTTTCAAGACTCAAGTTTTCTTCACATTTTTGTACCCGTGTTCGAATTTCGTGAAAATCTGACATTTGATAACGTCCTTAATATTGTCAGACTGGTGGCAAATGGTTCAGAAGAACAGCCTGTGGTTGTCATGTGGGAGGTCTTTCTTAACTTTTCAAGAATTTCTAAAATGATATATATCTTACACGGGAGGAACAATTACAATCCCGAACCACGTGTTTTCGCATTATTGAGCAAAACAGAGCAAGAAGCGAATGTGAACCCAGTTCGGCCACCTGAATTACAATGTGCCGGCTATTCAAACTCTCACGTGACATAGCTCCTGCTTCCTTACATTTTAATCTCACTGGAACTTAAAACTTCATCAACAAAAATCAGCATCCCGATTAGAAAGAAGTGCAAAATGACAATTAAAACAGAAAGCTGTCGATATAAAAAAAAATGAAGAGAATAAAAGCAAGAAACACACGAGGAAAAAGCGAGATTAAAGGGCAAAGAATGAAACCAAAGGGTGGAATATGGATAAGAGGAAAGAAAAAATACAACAAAGCCTATAGGAAGGAAAATTTAGATATAAAGAAAGGAACGGCAGTAGGGAAGAGGGGAAAATAGAAGGAAGAATAAGAGTAAGCCAAGCAAACAATATTATATCATCGTAAAATCAGCAAATACCGCTGGTGCCTGTCTGTGTAGTTTATAGATCCTGATCACTGTCATTTGACGCCCTATAAATAAAAGTGGCGGGGTTAGGCGCAAATAAATCGAGCAGCGCATCTTCAGTGGACACAGCAGTATAGAACTCCAGAAGCAATAAGCAAAAAACAAGCAACGTCATGAAATAATCACGAAGTTCCAAGTTGATGCAGCCTTCTCATTATCACATTCATCAAAATAAAACCGCGTCTTTTTGAAGGTAACAAATTATTGGTATTTTATTTTCAACTTACGTATTCCCCAATTTTCAAAATTTCACTGTTTCTGTTTACAGCTAAACCTTTCTGTCACTTTTCTACTTCTTCTACCGGAATTAGGAGCGATCAAAGACTGTTGATTTAAAATGAATGCCAATTGTCTCCCCGGAATAAAGCACAACGAATCTCACTTCTCGCGATACAACATTCAGTTCATTCACAAGTTTCTACTTTTCCTCCTCTCTACTTATTTATGTCAGTGTTACAAAGCAGCGGTGTTCTTAGTCGATTTACACTTGTTTACAAAACACTTTACGCTATTCTTATATGAAACTCCACGTCTTCCGTTTCATAAATGCTCTTGTAACGAGCTGTGGATGCAGCGTAAGGGTACGTGACACCCCCGAGAATATACAGTCCACTGCCGTCAGAATAACAATGCATCTGACTAGAGGGGTGGCATGTATTGCAGTGGGGCTGAGCTGCTAAAGTTATCATGAGGTGCTGTGTCACGGAATATCCCCCGTGGCGGGATACATACAAACACTGATATAGGCACAAACACAGCTGCGATTTCATATTTATCGACCATTTCCAAGCGTGATCAAATTTACAAACCCAGTACCTTCGTCTAATTATTTTACAAACAAAATAAATATGTTTTGAAATTGTTATATTCGATAACTGTCAATTTCAAATCCAAGTATATGCGTGTTTGAAATTGCAGGTCTCTTGCGGAATAGCATTTCTCTAAAATATTTATAATTAGGTATACGTTTCAGCACGAAATAATACTTTGCCAGTGAAAGTAATAATAGAAAACAATGTTAATAAAATCACACAGAATTAAGGTCGATAGAAATATCCTGCATGGAGCAAAAAAAAAACAGGAAGACTACAGAGATTCGTCACATCTTGCATAAGAACACCCTTAAAAGACAGGTAATTGAAACACAAAATTGAAGGGAGCGAGAAGATGAAAAAGAAGGCATAAACAGCCACTGGATAACCGTTGGGAAGAAGACGCTAAAATTTGAAAGCGGGAGCACCACATCATTCTCTGCGGAAAACTCGCTGTTGAAGAGGCTATAGGCATGTCGCAAAAATGAAACTATCAAACCTATCGACGGCATTCCTCAGTCAGCAGACTGATTGGCTATAACAACACAATTCGGGGATTCCAGGCAGGGGCATAGACCCCTTCCAAGCTAAATCTGCAACCCAGGAAGCCTTTGGTTGTTCTGAGGCTCTTGTTTGGTTGGTTAAAGCGGTCGGAGAGTAAGGTGGATTACTAGCACTGATATAGCGGGAAGTTTGGCAACAGCGTGGTCCTTAATACATACAGGGGGCGCGCCTTTAACCTTCTTTTTAGTCCACTTATTTGTGGTCACTTTAAAGACCGTCGTCAAACTGCAGAACGAACAGTAAATAATGAATTGGAACGAAAGTGGAAGGAAGAAGTCGTAGCTTGTGTCCTCGAAGTTTCGCGTTTGCTGGACAGCCTAGCGAAAAACATGCAAGTCCTGAGACAAAATATATGGTCCGCGGGTCGAGATTAAAATCAGGGACAAGACGAATGCAAAGCAGAATAGACACCATTCGACTGGGACCTTTGGTTATTTTATAAGCCCGGAAGTTCAACATTAACAACAATACAGAACGATGCAAGTCTTCTGAGGTGGTAAGCGTTGTCATTAGGAGCGTAGTTTATGACGTTTCAAATAACCGTAATACCTTCGTCCTCAGAGTAAGTAAGTTTATTCTTCTTGGACTACCTGGCCCTGAGGATCAAGGCACAATCCTCCTCGAAAGGTCTCAAGCTACTCACACAGCGACACGTTGGACTATATTCTCCAGTAACGCTGCTGCTAAAACCTCAAACACCACAATGTTCAGGAAATGTCGGGTTTCGATTACTTCATTTTGTGCTTGTTTCACTTAACGACACCGTCAGGTGTTGGTGTTATAAGGCGTAGGATGTTATGTGCATGGGGCACTGGCGGAGTGGCAATGACAGGGGAAAAGGGAAGTAATTGGACAGAGATCTGTCCCAGTGCCATTATGCTCAACACTTTCCAAACGGACTGGCCTAGGATTGAAACCATGCCTTCTGGTAATAAAATCCGGCGACTACCCATATGACCCATATCACGTCGATTAGTTAGAACCCAGACGTTCAGCGCCAAAAATATTCAAAAGTCCCAGAATCGATTCGGAACACAACGGCCTGTTTTATCGTTGCACATACAATGCATCAGAGTGCACATCACTTTTGTTTACTAACAATTAATGCACACTGTTTGTAAGCTAATCACTTTTTAACCACAACACCGGGGGGTTTCGACGTACCGTCAAGATGACGTAGACAAACGCCGATACTCGTCGGAGTTATAGAAAAAGAGTTATTAGCTTACAAATAGTATGCATAAACTGTAGGTAGAATTTATAACGGCCTGTTTTTCGGGCTGATGCGTAACGAGGTTTTCGTCAGGGCTTCCGGTAAATGTTGAGTCATTATCTAAAAACATTCCATGGCCACGTCCTTCCACACACATGCCTGTCTACCACTCACACCTAACAAAAATAGGCAACGTTCTTGTCAGTTAACACTGTGGCGCGTCCACTGGGAGCCGCGCTGATACATACGGACAGACGGACATAACAGAGCTATTTGGGGCTTTTCGCGACTATGAGTACTGAGAATAGAGAGTATAAAATTTGAAGCCTTAAGTCTCCGACATATTTAAAATTATTTTAAGTTAAATTTTTCTGGCATATTTCTAAGTGTTACGCATACACTTCATTAACATACGGCAGAATTACATCTCTTTAGCGTGCTATGTGTTATGAGCGAACAAGTGCTTTTACGTGTGTATGAAAGTCGGCTCTGCGGAACCACGATTCTAGTCGTTAATGGACTTTTCTTGGATGAGAGAACAAGCGCTCTTACAGTTGAAAGTACTTTGCGACTTCGCCATTCAGCGGTAGCTAATGTTAATTAGTGTCTTACGGGACAAATTATTATAAATTACGTAATTAATAAATCATTTTCTTTAAGCTTGATTCCATGGGCTCTTTTTGACTTTGCAAGAAGAGAATTTTCTCGTTTCATGAAGAAGATTGTAATTAATGACGCTAATATTTAGGATAAACTGTCTGTGATAAGAGGACGGAGCAATTTGTACAGCAGTTAACACCTTAAACTTGCCGATCCCGGTGGCCGCACAGTTGGAATCCCTCTGGGGGGGGGGTGTATTTCTGTCTCTAATGAGTGCTGTGTGTTGTCAAGCTGAGGTCTGTGCAGCCGGCCGATCACTGGTCCAGGGGAGTCCTACGAGTGTTGTGTGTCTCAATGAGTGTGATCTGGAAGCCTCAACCATGAGGCCTAGGGCCAATAGGGTTGTAGAGCCATGAAAAAATAAATAAACTTGCACCTGGGCTACCTAGATCGATTTTGGCCATATTATCACCATTGATAACTGACGATGTTAACGGCTGTGATAACATACTGTGGTCACTTATGCCCTAGTAGACGAAGGAAACTGATTCCGAGGAATTAACTGCCTCCACCTTCACGACAGAAGTGATAAGGTGAGTGCTTCTGTATGACAGCTCGTGGAAAGGTATTATAATTTAGTTAACTTATAAACACTGCTTCAGCTGTAGTGGTTACGTGGACTGAGCTCTGAAAATGGTTCAAGGTTGAGGTAGTCCTTGGTACAGTACGTGGACACTTAAAAGAATAACAAATGATATTCTAGATCGAAGTGTAGCATGAATTTTCTTAATTGAATCTGCTTTTACTTTTTCTTGATAAATATTTTCATATTAGGTTTCGTTCCCAAAGTGTTTATCTTTGTCACAATATCAAATGATTTATTGCCTATCTTTACTTTGTCATTTTGTTCAGCATTCTGGTCACGATACACGGACATATAGGAATGCTTCGTTTTCTCTGCATTTACTTCTATACCAACTTCTTTCTTAGCGACTAATAAAAATCCTCTGTTTATGTATATTATATGGGTGTTCTTGACCAATTAATTAACATCATCATCGTAGACCACATCTTAACATTTCCCGTCAAATTAAAGTGGTTCTTTGTTTTACTGAAACTTTCTGCTGGCATTCTGACTCAGAGTTAAAAAGGAACAGAGATAAAGCAACTTTCTGTTTCAGACCATTTTCGAATAGGATACGTACTGTACAACAGAAAGACTTGCCTGTCCGGAGTATACTATAGTTGCATTTCAACATACGTCACGCCAAAACCCCCACCTGAAAACGTCTTAGGCTTCTATAAGGATATATATTTACATACACACACACACACATGTATGTGTGTGTGTGTGTAATGTCCTGATTAATTCCATTACAATCTCTCTTCTCCAGCATCTGACGAATACAGATTTTTTTCTTTCGCACTTTATCTATCATCAAAGAACGACAACTGTGCACACTGAGGATGGAATGCCCCATTGTACCGTATCAAACAGTTCCTCAATTATCGTGAGAAAGCAGTACATCTGACTAGAAGAAAGGCTAGATCTGAACATTTATTTTCCCTCAATATCTGACAGCGACACGCAATCAGTGACGCTGTTCTCACTCACATGCCCTCCTGACACGTTATTAGGATGTAACACATATTATTCTTAATCACGTACATTAAATTAATCTGAACATCATTTTCACACAACATACTTGTCAAATTGTTTTGCTTCCACTAATCGATTCACGCCGAAGTCCTTGAAAACGGCACATCTGTGTCGAAACATGATGCGGATACAAAACAACAGCTGGAGTACCCCAACCTCAACACACACACAGTTTGTTTGCTTTAATGATAATGATTTAATGACCAATTGACCTATAACATCGCAATCTACAGTAATGATACCAAATATTAAGTTTCGAAGTGACGTGATGAATGTGCTGTGTGATCACGTGTAACAGCCGGTAAAGTAACGTGCAGCATTTCTGTCTTTTTCTTTGGCAATACTACAGAAAATCTTCATGGATACCATCCTGTTGTGCTTATTAATGACAAGGTTTATACGTTCCGATCGACAAAACTTAAATTGTATATAATAGTGTAATTTAATGACTTTATATGTACGCTATATATTTCGGTCTAAGCTAAGACCATCTTCAGTTATGTCAATACAAAATTTTACATAACAAATATAAATGAAAAGAGGTGTTTTGTTACAAATGCTGTCATATATGACAATATGTACAAAGTTTCATATAACAATAAAACTCCTATGATAAGAAAATCTCAAAATTATGTAATAAAATATATTATTCCTCTTGTTATTGTCTCTGTCTTATAAACTGACCCACAACACAAAGGTCGTAAGAATACACACAAAAAGACAGGCAGTGTACGTACAAACGTAACAGTGAGGTGCGTTCGTGCAACCATTTTTGCGGTGAAAAAGCAGTAAGTATTACATTTGCTGACCTCGTGTGTTTGTAGCCTTAGGTATCCAGCATGTAATGCGCATGCGCCATACTGTCATGTGTGTCCTGCCCCGGTCTATAAAGTTTCCCAAATTATCTCATAAACGGCGCTTTTTTGAGAGGGAAAATTTTTTTGATCATAAAATGTGTGTTTCGATTTTCTCTACAACTTTTTTTCTGAAACATTTTTCATTCTAAGGCGAACTGAGCGAGATATGATCAAAAGCGTACATCGGTCTGCGTGTAAAGTACCCGCTATTCTTGTCAGATTTAAGGAAATTTGAATTTCCTCTACAGGTTTTGGAAAAAAAACTCAAATATCATGAAAATCCATCCAGTGGAAACCGAGCTGTCCCTTGCAGACGGACGGACGGACATGACGTAGCTGATGGTGGCTTTTCGAAATTTTGAGAATGCGCTTAAGAAGCGGCCTCTTTACTTGTTGTTTATCTTCCTTACGTGATACGTTGTACTGATATACTTGAAGGTGGTCTAGTACAGACTGGAACAAGGCACTAAATGTTTACACTGAATTTAAGCTGTGTCAGACTGAACACATAAACCGAGTCACATGACAGGCAATAGACACTAAACAGGTGTCTGTGAGATATCCTCCAAAATGCCAGTGACTCACGGAAATAAACAAAATGACAGAGCTCTGGGAAGAATGCCAACATTCGGTAATCTGTTGTTGTCGCGCTCTCTTTATTTATTTATTTATCTATTTCTCTTTCATGTTCCATTCGTACGTCATTCCATAACGTTTATTATGGCCGTGTCATGACTTAGGCGGTTATTCGCCTGCTCCTCCGAGGAAAGCGTATGAGAGATTTGTTTTGGACAAGTGGCACAGGGGCAGCAAGTAAGAGCTTCCTCAAATACCACATTTAACAATAAAAGAATTTCTGCTTTTCCTGCAACAGACTTACATGATTTCCCATTTCATCGGATGGGTGACACTTATGCCTACCTAACTGGTATTAATGGTACAAAATCCGGCTTGACATTATTACTTCAGACTAGAGACGGCCGCTTATTCCACTGTCTCCAATTCATTACTCACCAGTCATCTGGCCATTTGTCACTGTGTAGCCTGAGCTACATAATGCGCCCTTGAATATATAATAGATGGACACAGTTTTTTTTTCACTGCATCACACTTCCAGTTTCTCGTTAATCCGTGGTAAAGTGACTTAGCACAATCAAAATACAATCTTCTGGGATGTGACATTATGTCAACGGATGAGATATTCCCGACGTTTCGAACAATCGCAACAATGTCATTTCGGGGTCATGCTGTACAAGAAGCATGACAATATACTTTGCAGTAATACATTTCGAGCTACAATACATTCAAGGCAAATCCACCTAAAAGAAGCCACACATCATTACAGGAATACCATGTAGGTACGGAAAGGACACACATCATAACTGAAAGGCATGTAGAGGACACACTGAATACCTTAAAGGCACGGAAAAGACATAAAGCATACTTTAAAGGCACGGAGAAGAAACAAAATATCATAAAGGCATGGAGAAGACTTATAGTATACTTTCAAGGCACAGACAGGACACACAGCATATCTTAATGGCACGGAGAGGACGTAAAGCATATCTTAAAGATGCGGAGAAGAAACACAACATACATTAAAGGCATGAAGAAGGCACACAGCATACGTAGTACCTTCAAGTCACGGACAGGACACAGTGAATACCCTGACGGCGCGTACAGCACAGACGGCATAACTTGAAGGCGCGGACAGCACACACGGCGAAGACACACAGCATAACTTAAAGGCATGGAGAGGACACACGACATACTTCGTAGGCACGGAGAGTACACACGGCATAACTTAAAGGCGCGAAGAGCACACACGGCACGCCATAAAAGCACGGAGAGGACATGTAGCTTACCTAAAGGCGTGGAAAGCACACACGGCATACCTTAAGGAATGGACCGCACAGAGGCATACCTTAAAAGCAACGAGAGGACACACGTTCAATTCTCATACTCTTCACTTCCTACAGTTTCGCAGAATCGAACTGACGGAAAACTTAGTTTGGATACTGCAGAGACATTCATCACTTCGAGAAATGCTGACTAATGACGTCAGAGTCCCGATGTTTGTAGTTATATCTGAGTGCCAGCCGAAAGGTAAATTATGTGCCTCATCTGACATAAGAGGGGCTAACCGCCACGGACCGCCGAACTCCCATTAGCGATGATTAGGTCTATGCAATGTTAGTACAAAGGCACATAGGAGACATCTGAGAGTCTCACAGCAATGCTGGTAGGACTATTAACACTGTGCGAAGTTACTGTAGGTAACGACGCTCCCAAGGAGATCACTGCCTCATTCTTCAGGTTATAAGAAACTCACGAAGGACTCTTCAAATGTACGGACGAGCAAAGATGAGTTGAAACATTTCTGTATAGTAAATGATTAGATCTAAATAATAAATCAGTGCATAAGAAATAAATTACTTGACGATCACAATACTGCTAAATTTTGGGTAGATTTTATGGAAAGAGAAAAAACAAGAAATAGTAGTTTAGGAAGTGAAAGAAGAATTGGTATAACTAGTGATGTGTAGATTATGGATATATAACATGTAATATTATACACGTGATATGTCTTAAAGTTTAGTGCCACAGATATGTACAGCAAATATCGTAGCGTCTGCAGTCACGTACCTAGCAAATAAGTACTTGACAGACAATTGTTATTATTTATATTGTTATTACTAATGAGATGTACGGAGTTCACCAGTCTTCATTTAACACTGCTCAGAGAGACGTCATTTCGCCTTAATGTGGACACAATTCAGTGACCAAGAGTTTTATGAACGTTGCCTGGAATCAAAGCAAGGTTCTCAAAGCAGGACTATCAAATTAAGTTTTTTCTGGCATTTGACGCCGTATATTCTGGTAAAATTTACCGCTTCAGAAGCACATATTGTCTCCCTCCTGTCCATCTTGAGGATAGAGACAGAAACTTGCTCCGAGGCTTCAGTAGGCCCATATTTCCACCAGACCATTCGGTTTCAGACAACATACTCGGTCCTCTTCGACTTCGCGTCACACTAATTAAATAAACTGAAGTCAATTATACTTCAAGCTCTAGAGCTGCAAATAAGCCTCGTTAAATGAATGGAGCAAAGTCTTTCCTGAGAAGCTAACAGTTGCTCAGTAAGTCATTAAATTCTCTGTCACGTAACTTTGTGTTTTAGATAAGACGCAGTCCGAAAAACAAAAACTATGTAGATACATGTCGCATAAATATGATACACTTATTTTAAGGAAATGTATTCTTTACAGTAGCTATTCTTGTTTATCCCCGACCCTTAACAGTTGTCAGTTTCGTTACTTTTCCCAATTTTACTGTTAAAATATCAATATACAAGTTCAAGCGATGTAATATGAATTTAAGCTTACTGACGTATTTATAAGGACCAGTCACTGGTCCCTTTTCAGGGCCACACTGATCCACTCCATACTTCCATTTTAATGTAATTTTCCTCTTCGTCTGTCCCCCAGCATTCGTTTTCGTTTCGATGCCCATCGTAACATGCTCACGCACTTTTTACCTTCTATGAGTGGCACATTCTTCGCCACCAAAATATACCGAGCCAAAGTTCAAATACATGAAGCCGATATTGACGCAACTTTGCTGTTTGTATAACCTGATGTATTTGACGACCAATTTAAAAGGGAAAAAATGAAAGTTAAAAATAAATTCCTGCGAACGTGGCGTCACATCTCTTTTTAACGTTATTGAATATCCACATCAGAGCAATCTATAAGAGGAGCTTAAACTACAACACATTATGTTATTT
>Ga0123354_10015113_pt1 | contig 12040 bp, 6 predicted proteins | sample TergutLab28metaG_2_FD_97872 | JGI IMG/M metagenome (GOLD analysis project Ga0123354, IMG submission 97872) | Labiotermes labralis P4 segment gut microbial communities from Petit-Saut dam, French Guiana - Lab288 P4 | ecosystem: Host-associated > Arthropoda: Insects > Digestive system > Gut ... | reverse complement strand
TACCCACATCCCACCTCCTGGAGATCCATCCTAATATTATCCACCCATCTACGCCTAGGTCTCCCCAGTGGTCTCCTTCCCTCCGGTTTCCCCAGCAAGACCCTATACGCCCCCCTCTCCCCACCCATACGCGCCACATGCCCAGCCCATCTCATTCTTCTCGATTTTATCACCCGCCCAATATTGGGTGAGGGGTACAAATCATCTCCTCGTTATGCAGTCTCCTCCATTCCCCCGTTACCTCGTCCCTCCTAGGTCCAAATATTCTCCTCAACACCATGTTCTCAAACACCCTCAACTTCCCCTACTCCCGCAATGTCAGCGACCAAGTTTATTACAACTTACAAATTAAACTTAATAGCTTGTGTGTCGTTGAAGAATGAACAAAGTAAAATTTTCCGAAATATGTCCTGCAGAAAATGAGAACACATTACCTTCTGCCTCATCATATATACTAAGAAGGCAAAAATATTATCCAAAAAGAAAAACCTTTTAATATAATCTGAAACTTTACACACAATACAATGTTTTATACTTTTAGTTATAATGTACATATAAGTAATTTTACACCATTTTAATATATTTTCAGCATGATAAATACCATATGCTGCATATACAGTAAACTACCTACAGTTGATGAATAATTTATCTATTCGAAACATGTAGAGGATGATTATTGAAATAAATTGAGAGAAAAATGCATCGTGTTGGTCCTTATTACGCAAATATATGCCGTTGTTGATGTTTTATCGCCGACCACTTGAAATTGGACCACTCCGTTCTAGTATTGTCCAAATGAATTTTGAAGTCCTGAAACTGAAATGTGTGGCCGCGGGAAATATCCATATCTGGAAGGCTAGTAATATTTTCTTTTCCTATTTTAAGAGCTTTAAATAAATCCTTGGTTCATGTTGAAAAATAAACTGTTGTAGTTCCGTCATAATTGTAGATCTTAAATCAAGATAAACAGGCAACCACTTTTTTAATTAAGTCGTGTTTTTGTAGTCGACAATGGAGATTGAATAGGATAATTACTTGTATAATTAGTTTGTGTTAAGTGGCCAGGCCATCAGTGTGCTTGAATATGTGTGTGTGTGTGTGTGTGTGTATGTCGTTTTCCAACCCTAACGTGTCGGACGTAAGAAGAAGCACCAAATGATCGCATTAAACCGGTTTGAAAACTCGTGTTGACCGGTGCGTTTTCAAAGGACTCGCTTTCACACAGACAGGCGATCTGTCCGACTTCTCGATCTTGATATCGAGCTCCGATTTGCACACTGTATATCATGCAAAATTGAACTATGTGACATTGTATTTCTGGCAGTAGATGCCTAACAGTGACGTCTGGTTATTCTTCAGGACAATTTGACACTTCGTAGTTTGGTCTTCTAAACCATATGAGACCGGTCTGAGTGGCCGCGTGGTCTAAGGGGTGGGTAGCGGCCTCTCGATTGCTGGGATTGCGGGTTCGAATCCCGTCGAGGGCATTGATGTCTGTCTCTTGTGTGTGTTGTGTGTTGTCAGGTAGAGGTCCTTGCGACGAGCTGATTACTCGTCCAGAGGAGTCCTACCGAGTGTTATGTGTCTTGAGTGTGGTCATGAATCCTTGATAATGAGGAGACCTTGGCCCACTGGGGGCTGTTGCGCCATGGTAAGAGAACCGTACGAGTGTGTTGAGCTGGTCTACGTCCGCTGATTCGAAAACAAATATCAGTATTATAGGCGCCGACGGACTTATTTTCGTGAAGTTCCGTGAAAATTGTAACACTTCTTTATGTCTTACCTGCATATTTGACTTCACTAGCTCCAGTATAGCTAGCTGTCTACCGAACTCGAGCTGAAGGGGACAGTAGCACCATTCAGTAGCCTGCGTTTAGTGAGAGTTGGCATGGGTACCACTCTGTGTATTGTGTTCAGATTTTGTACAGGAATAGAACTTTGAAATACTAGTTTTGTATTACTGTGGTAACAGCGCAATATATTTTGAAATAACGGCAGTAATACGAGTATGTACAATATACAAATACTGTCAAATGTTAATAATAACCTTCACTTCTCTCTCCGTTTAAGCTGCGGGATGTACCGCACGGTCAGTAGCAACAACCAAACGTTAGGTCTTACACGTAACAAGATATGTATGATTCTATTCTCAGATATTTAACGCGATCACAATACGTCTACTACTGGCCACTGATTTGGGCGCTTTTCTGTCCCTCTTAAGGTCATAGGACGTTCAGCTATCGCAATTTTGCACACGTAGAATAAGCACTATATTCGACCAATCTGGCAACAATTCTGTCATGTTTTTATGAACGATAATTGAGAGAATTCACCATGTCTGTTACTTCCCTCACTTTATTTCAAAACTACAGCACAGTCGGACAAGTGGTTTGGCTGCAGCTATAACGATATGACGTCAGGACGTATCGGGTTTGAGCCCCAGTCCGGGCACCAGCTGTCCTAACTGACAGCTAGCGTGCTCGTATCCGTCTAAGATGATGAATGTATTTGGTCCTCCTTGAAATAGACCACGACCCTTGTCTTACTACCCTACTTCAGAAGTCATCGTAAGTTACCCTCCCGTCATTTGATTCGACGTGAGATAACATTAGACAACGCAAGATCTTAAGATTTCCTGCTATGCACTGGGATAGGTCAGTGTATAGTCTGGTAGCTAGTAAAAGTAGGACGAATATGTTACCGCCATCTTCGAGGTATAAATGCCGCCCTGAAGACTTTTGGCATGAGGAAAGTATGGAAAGTGACCACAGTCCGTGGGTGTGGACAAAATGCATTTCGTCTGTTCTAGATTCAATACCGGTGAAGGGAGGCTCTTGGGACACTGGCCGTCTGGACCCGGTCCGTGGGTGTGGACAAAATGCATTTCGTCTGTTCTAGATTCAACACCAGTGAAGGGAGGCTCTTGGGACACTGGCCGTCTGAACCCACGCATTTTTAGCTTCCGCGTTGGTCAGTAGTAAGCCAACAGTTTCGTGACCCGGCCACTCTACCACCCGCCGAATTGCCACTGATACCAGTATGATATGAAGCTTGCCGTTCCCCATAGCAGGTTTGGACACGGCGGAGAGGAGATAATTCTGTGGCCTGTCGCGAATCGAACCACGATTTCTTGTTTTCCGGCCTGTAGCCTGTCACCGTACCCAATGAGTGCGAGTTGGAACGGGTACATGCCTAACAGAATTACACGCTGGTGCCCTTACTGGGGCTTACTGAGAAAGTTTATTGTACTGCAGCTCCTACTTAGACGTGGACCTACGTGTATCTGATGTTACCTTACTCTTTACGAGTGGTGTCTGGTCTTCATTTAAGTGGTCTCGAAGGAGGCACATTGAGGTACTACATTTAGAGATAAAGATGCTCTTACTGGGATGAAAAGTGGCGTCTGAAATTAAATATAACTCACTCGGGCCGATACAAAGTAATTCAGACTTTAATACCAACTGATTACCTCCTAAAATTAAAGGATAGTCTCTTTCTGGATGAAGATGAGCTTGTGTAAGTCAAAGAATGTTTAATCTATTATTGATAAACGTCTCGGTTAAGGTACGGAATAAATTAGTATATTTTTGGAAGCTAAATAGATATTTAAATAAATAGATGAGAATGTTATATTTTAATTGGCGTGAATAAATTTGTTACGATGACGGTACTGTCTGCTTAAAATAAGTAGGCTTATGTCTCTTGTTGTTGACATTAGGCTTAACTATTCTGTGAAGTGTAGGCGATATACAGTTATTATTGTGTTCCTCTGGATTACATCGTATAGAATGGTAGGTGCCAAAAAGTTTCGGAAGAAAATCCTGCCTGTTTCTTCATGTACCTTTGAAGAATGAAAGTAGGAGTCATTGTTTTATGGAATCCACTGCAATATAACTTCAAGTAGTTTTTAATAGCACTGACTGTTGTCTTACTTGTTCATATCCTAACTACACTTCCAAGTCACTTTCTTTCTGTAATAAAATTAATGTGACCAATATGAATGAGAAATGTTCTTTTATTAATTTATTTTAAAGAATGACTGAAAGTGCCCATAATGAAGCGCAGCTGAGCATCTGTAAGATTTTAAAAAATGACTTTACTGCTTCGAATTAGATGATTAATTAGTCAAGCCAGTTAACCTTCCTTTAGTTATCTAATATCCAGGTGACACTCGTAGGAGGCTGTTTGGAGAATATGTGTGTTCAACGAGAGAACTCCCTGTCGACTGAAGATTTAAAGTGCATTTATACGACATGCAGCCTTCAATTCTTTGCCCGAGTACTTCCAGACCTCTTTCAGTATCTCCTGTACTTTAACACACAGAATGGTAAGCTACATCGCTTCCCCCACGTAACAGACATTCATATCTTACTGCGAACTGCGTAAATGTCAGGGAGAATACAACAATTTAAATTCAGAAAATGTTGCTCGTAAATATTAAGTGTAATAATAAACATTAAATTACTTATAGGTAATGATATCTGCCTTCCCCGTGCTACGGTCTTCGGACCGGTAATAAATATTTGTACAGCGTACACGAGAGGCCCGTAAAATTACAAGTAACTGACACCTGAAGAAAGGAAACTTGGTAGAAACATGATGTGCAAATCGCATTGAAATGCAAACATTTATTGTATTGTGTAAGGTAATAATGGACGTGTTTAACTCGCATGGAATCCGTTCACTTCTTCGCAGATGCGAGTGTTGTAAAATACTGAAAATTGTGGTTTCGACAGATAAGCTTGCAGATTGTGGAATTTAGTGGAGTGAGTTACACAAACAATCTCTAAAACGATGGCATCTGAAGTGTTACTGAAACTCATTGTAGCTCTATATTCGTTAGTCACTCCTTTGTTTAATTTTTGTGAAATAACATCTTTAATTCTAAGAAGAACTAACTGCTCCAAGTTTCAAAAGAGTGCAAATTGTTTGGTTCGAAGGTGGAGACATGTTTTTTCGGGTGGGTTTTTCTGTTTCGCATACGTCCCTGCATTTATTAGTCATCTGTTGAAGGTATACTTCTAAACATTTAATGATACTACAATATTACACTGCTCAGAATTCATTGATGTTTGTCTGCTTAATTTTGAGGCGTATAGGTCCCAGTACTCATTGTTAAATTTTACTGATCATGACTACAAATTATGCCGATCCCGGTGGTCGCGCGGTCTAAGGCGTGGATGTGCTGCCGCTAGGTTGCTTGGATTGCCGTTTCGAATCTCGCCGGGGGCATGGTGATTTGTCTCTTGTCATTGTCGTTTGTTGTAAGGCAGAGGTCTCTGGGACGAGCTGATCACTCGTCCAGAGGAGTTCTACCAACTGTGGTGCGTCGTTGTGTGTGATCTAGAAATCTCAAGAATGAGCAGGCAAATGGACCAATAGGGGCTGGCTGTTGCGCCATGGAAAGAAATGACTAGAAATTATTTATCTTGTATTTGATTAACATTTCACGCGTAGAAAGTTTTACGGTCGTACTTCGTAAAGCCATTTGTTTTTCTGTAGTGCTACAGCCCAACTCGAGCCTAGGCCGCCTCATTTTGAGGTTTCTAGATCACACAAACACACAACCGGTAGGACTCCTCTGAACAAGGTAAAAAAAAATTGATTTTGATCTCCACGAAAATTTCAAATATCCTGCCCTGTTATTGTTTATATTGTGTGGAATTCATTACGGATCCGTTGTAGTTAGTATGCAGTTCCCGGTGGATTGTTGGAGAGATTTGCCTTTCCTCCACACCCAACAGAGAGGCCCGGGATCGGCCCAGTCTTCTATGTTGTTGGTACCGAGTCTTCTTGTTCCAGCAGTGAAAGTACCCCGGACGGAGGTGATCACTCACATCCAACTGGCGTCAAGTTTCAGAATTCGTGAAGCAATAACTTCACTGCTCCATACGTCCGTTATGACGTGAAGTGTAAATAATCACAGAAACAAATTTACCTTTATCTTAAGTGCATATCAATACAATAACGATGATACGGTAGTTACACCATATTCGCAAGCGTTAAGCAGTGCGTTTAATGCTAAGAGTCCTCTGATACAAGAAGCAGCATTTTCACGACGTCAGTTCGTTTTGTTTCAAGAACCACTACATTCGCTCGTAATAGTACAAACGTTTGGGAATATATAAGGTTCTGATCTTCGCGGACGTAAGAACGTACAGCTGGCTACCCGGTAACTTCCCGAGGAACGTGCCGTTTGTGTCTTCAGGAGTGATCAGACGTAAGACCCTGTCGGTGGCCACCTGTGGGTAATGAAATAGCGGAATTCTAGTATAATACATACAGCAGTTTGACCAAGATGAGATGGAGGTCTGAGTGTAGGGATGACAGTGATGGAGCCATTCCGGCCACACAGAGAGAGAGAAAGAGAGAGAGAGAGAGACCTCATGCGTGAGGGTTGTGTCTGAGCCATGACAGCGCCTCAAATTGTTCTGCGTTTGTAGGCCTACTTGTAGAGCAGTCTGGTTAAATCGGGGAAATGTGTCACGCAACCCCACAGCGCGGACCGAATATGCTATTTTTCTTCCTTGCCTTGCGGTTTTCTCGATGTATATATTATCACCACCATCATCATCGTCATCATTACCATCATCATCCCCTCTTTTGCTGTTACTGCTGTGCTGTAATTAAGTATGAGGGTGATGTTATAGGTCAACATTTCTACATCTGCCAGGATATTAGCCTAGAGCACACACAATACAAAATTAATCACGGTATGTTTCGAAATTCCGTTCCTACGCCACTGAAACTGGTGCTGGTTTAATTCCATCAGTATAATGACAACAGAAGAAGGGACGTTTCTTTTTTCAACAGCATCCAGACAGTGTTTTGAGATCCACAAAGCTGCCTTGCGGACAGCTAAAAAGTTGTCTTATCGAGGGTAAAATGGCCGGAGCGTGAAGCTGAGTGCTCCGTGAAGTGCAGAGCTTAAGAATGCATGGGATTTTTATGTACTATTTATTTAATGAATCTTAAGTGATTCAGAGCAGCCTGTACTGGATGGAATGATGGTCAGTGTCATTGACTGAAATAGAGGATTTCGGGAGAAGCAGGTGGTCTCATTTCGGACACTGCCCCGACATTTGTGTGGGGCGACTGAAGAAAAGTAGGAGAGAGCCCATTCAGAATATTCGCGTCACAATCAACCAAAGTCGTTTCGTGAGACGCACGGAGCTCTACCTCCACTCCCGAATACTTCGACATGAAATAGTCCTGGATTTAAACAGAGGAACATAATGAACTTCGCATCTTATCTCAAGCAAGCTGTTTAATGCAAAAGTCTATTTTATTCTGAGAATCATTAACACATAAATACATTAAATTTGCGAGCAATATACAGATTTTTAAAGGCTAAGCGTGTAATAAGTGTAAGGGGTTGTGCTATGGATATGATTAATATAAGGGCTGACTAAGCAACCAAGCATTCAGGCCTGGACAGTATGATGCCATATTGAAATTCTCTCCAACTCTGGTTATGCACTAAATGAATATTAGTGGCAGTCAGGCGAGCAAAATTTTGGCGTTGTTACGTGTCTTAGCAAATCAAAAACCTGAGACTGATGTATATAAACTCGAATGCTTGGAAAGGTTGTAAAGCACTGCTTCAGAGCAGCATAATATCAACAGTACGTAGCTACATAAGCCTCTACATAACTAACTAAACAACTAACTGTACTTAAACAAGACAAGCAATGTACGTATAACGTAACATGGAGGCGCGTTCCCGTAATCATTATTGCCGTGCGCAAGCAGTAAGTGTTACACATATTCCAAGCCAAGCCAAGAACCAAAAACCAAACCAAAAACCAAAAACCAAAAGCCAAAAGCCAAGCCAAGCGAAAGTGTTAACTGGGGGGCGGAGACTTGCGCTACTTGTACGAAGCACAAGTCGACGTCCCTCTGTCTGTCAGCCATTGCTGCGTTTGACCGCATTGCTAGGCTCAGTAACAGACGCCTGAACTCTAACAGAGGAATATGCTTGCGCTAACGATTTTGAAGTCAGGCTGAGGGCCTTGACTGATTATGCCAAAGACTAGGGTCTAGTTTGCCCTGGACTAAGTATGGGAGGGATAAATTTTGGTTGGTTGGCTGTCTGGGTTCCGAGGCCAGACTGGCTCTGTCGCATACTGGATTTATGCGACGTTTGTCAGGCGCTTAGGTGAAGCCCCGGCGCCTGGGGGATGCTACACATATTGTGGGTGTGTGTTTACAGCCTAGATGTTCAGCATACAATGCGCTTGCGCCATATTGTCATCTGTGGCCTGACCGGCTGTACAATAATTTTCAACATTATCTCATAAACGGCATGATATTCGGAAAAAAAATTCAACCCAATTGTGTGTTTTGATTTTCTCTACAGTTTTGTCAGAAACATTTCTCATTGTAGGAAGCATTCGCGAGATACGAAAAAAATGTGTATTGCTGTTGATTAAAGCACCCCTTGTTCTTATCATATTTTAGTCAATCTTGAATTTTCTCGACAGGTTTGCTAAATATACTCAAATGTCAAATTTCATTAAAATGCATTCAGTGGTAGCCGAATTATTTCATGCGGACGGACAGACAGACGAGTATGAAGTAGCTAATAGCCGCCTTTCGAAATTTTGCTAAAGCGCCTTCAACAGCATGGGACAGAATCTTTCTTGCCTAGTTAATGGTCAAACATCTATTCAAATGTTCCCTTACATTTCTGAATCCAGGATACACGAAAACGTTAAAAACAGCCCAACGCTCTACCACAGCCTCACTGATATTTCTGTCTCTGTTTATTCAGCTTTTTTACGCAGAGATCTGGACCTACCTTAAGGTAGGTCCAGATCTCTTCCTTCCACACCATCCCATTGCAATCATTCTCAGGATTCCTAACGTTTGACGACATATTGTAACTTATACATTTGAAGAAGCGTCGTCAAATACCCCAAGCATCAAATCCAATTTTCTTTCTCGTAAGACGCGGCTCCAACGGCGAAATTTAGGTAAAAAGCTGGTTCATAGGCTAGTACGATTTTCAGAGGCTTCGGCTAAAATGCACATACGCATATGAGAGGTTTCAGTGCCTCCACTTCACGTAGCCCTACCTGACGTAAATTTCGGTTCAGTATTTGTAATTCCTGCTTCGTATTTGGGTGGCTGTGTTTCAATTATCGACCCCTGACAGCCGTTAACTGAAATGCTTGTGGACAGTCAAGAAGACTTACCTGCATTGATAAGTGTCTGCAAGTACATGAGTATATAATGAACGGAATAAATAGTAAATAATATAAAATTTTATTAAAATAGGTAATTAAGTAAATGGTAAAATTAAGTTTGTTCCTGTTAATGATACGAAGGCTAATGAACAAGCAGAGGCGTAGCTGCGTTCATTCTTAACCTGACCATGAGATGAGGCCAGTGATCAGATTCACGATCCGACCGCTTGATTGCCAAGGAATGACCCCATGTCACGTATTGCATAGAGGGCTGAGTTGTCTCCGAGCCTTTCCGGACGCCTTTGGGAAGGGATAATCTGTTGCCCCTCCCGGAAATCGAAACACAATTCGTCGGTCTTCAACCCATATTCTAGTCTCAGTACCGAATGCGCTATTGTGGCTTGCCAAATAAATAATACATGAATTAATGTTAATAAAAATAATGAGTTAAAAATGTGTACCCACTAAATAAGTAGTCAGTAAAAACAAAAGGAAAGAAGGTTGTAAAGAATGGAGAAGCACAAAAAGGCATACAAATAAAATGAGAGTAAAATTCCAACTCTAGTTTCACGCGGCCTGGTCTGGTACAATGTTTTAATTCCCCAGTATTGACGCACACTCTCTGAAAGTAGCACTCCCTCTACACATTCCACGTTCTAATGGGGCGTGACAATTGCTGCTCGAAATGTTTGCTTGCTTTTGCCATTCCTAGTTTTGTTACTGTGGCAATATTGTAGGTTGGATGGTAACAACTTGAACTAATAAAAGTTACAATGAGGTACATAAAGAAGAAAGAATATGAAAGGTTTATATATATTTTTTCTAAAAGACCCATATAAGCTTCACGCATTTAATAGTTTTAAGAACTAAAATGGTTTCTGGCCTTTGCAATGAACGTCACTTTAAGCAAGATATACACTTATTGACTTTTAGTTATGTCCTGTGAAAAAACAGGAAAACATCGTCAATTTGGTGTATGTTCTCGCCGTAAACTTGTTCACATTCTACTTGCCGTAACGTACAGCATAGCAGCACGAGTTTTAGGAGCTTAGTGTAATTATGGTTCTTTACCTGTGTCATTGTTAGCTTAACTAATTTCCATACATTTCTGGTAGAAACAAATATTTTTAGGAACAATTAACCCTTTCTAAGTTAAGTGTTTATTATGTACAAACAAGTTTAACAGTTGAATAAAGAGAGATCAACTTGATGTCACTTGTTTTTTTATTCAATATTTAATGCTCAACATGTTTCGGATGTTAATACATCCGAAACATGTTGAGCATTAAATAATGAAATAATAAAGCAAGTGACATCAAGTTGGTCTTTCTTTATTCAACTATCAAGATTATGCACGGTCCAATAAACATAAGAAACAAATTTAACATTTAGAAACTCTACATTATACCCAGAGACTGCAGTCTGTGTGTTTCACATGATGCTGACAAAAAAGAGCGATAATTTCCCTTTACGATATTAACTGACTGGTTTTTAGGCGCGTTCGCAAAATTGCGAAAAGCGACTATTAGCCACATAATTGCCCACTGTTCCGTGTAAATGGTCTAACGGGACACAACGGGTTGGATACCATCAAACTGACTTAGCGTCGTCATATCTGTCTGTCCTTCCTTCCGACCGCATGGAACAACTCGGCTCCCTCCGGGCTGATCGTCATCGTGTTTGATATATGAAGATTTTTTTCGAAAAATCTATCGATTAATTTCAAGTTTCATTTATATGACAAGAACAACGGGTACTTTACATGAAGACCTATGCACATTTATGATTTTATGATATCTTGCTGAAATCTTAGAATGAGAAGTTTTTCGGACAGAAGTTGTAGAGAATATCAGTCATAACACATATTTCATTTCAGTGCCCCCTCCCCCGAAAATCGTGCCGTCAGTGGTACAATGTGAATGGTATAATGCTGCATAGAAATAAATGTTTTGCGTACCGTGTAACTTGGGCCAGAATACAGAAACACAAATTTAATAATATCTATTTCGTAATTGATTTATTCCATCTGATCTCGCAAAATATTTTATGGCAAACCTTAGAAAAACTGAGAAACTACCCAAAGCCTTACATGGCATAAACATCTGTTTGTCGAGATTATACGTCTGAGGAAGGCCACGAGCAATCATCCTTTTGTTTCAATACAGCGTTTATGTGTAACGCGAGGGCAGAGTGCAGATTGGTTGGAATATACGTAAAATTTGCGTTATTGCCGGTGACATAAATTTACCACAAAACCGTTGGTGTGCAGCACCCAGTATTTTATATAATATATTATATATAATATATATAAAATATATATTATGTCACTGTCTATTATAATAAACAGTTACATGTACTCAACAACAACAACAACAACAACAACAATACATTCAGACCGCACTGTTGTGTTCCCACTGCTAAATGTTTACACGCTTATTGCCTATCTTGTTTGTAACTGAGACAAGCTGTGTTGTCTGTGGTGTAGAAATTGAATCTAGTTTACAAAGCCTACTCTGACGGAGGCCCTGTTTATATTGCACTATTCACCCGCTGTGAATTACGTTTCATTTGCTTTGTTCTGTCACAGTGTGCTTGTTTTAAGATGTGTACTTGGCGAAGACCAAGACACTGGGCAAAAGCAGACCCCGTCCTTTTGTCAGACGGAAGTTGTCAAAGCGACTGTAAGAGCAGTAGTTTAGAACCCAATACCTCGTAAGATCTGATCATGAGCCTCGGGGGGGGGGGGGGGGGGGGGGGGGCGTGTGCCCGAGGAGGAAACATCTTAGGGGAGGCGACAAAATAGGGGGGTTTGGGGTTTTTTTTTTCAAGGGTAACAAAAACGTGTTTTATTT
>Ga0123354_10015112_pt1 | contig 12041 bp, 11 predicted proteins | sample TergutLab28metaG_2_FD_97872 | JGI IMG/M metagenome (GOLD analysis project Ga0123354, IMG submission 97872) | Labiotermes labralis P4 segment gut microbial communities from Petit-Saut dam, French Guiana - Lab288 P4 | ecosystem: Host-associated > Arthropoda: Insects > Digestive system > Gut ... | reverse complement strand
TGATGATGTGACAATGTCTGTTGTTGTTTTAAAAGATAGTTTGCTATGTCTGATTTCAAGGTTTATTTGATTGTGTTTAATTAAACCTAATAAGTAGGATTGGCAAGAAGTTATAAAGAAGTGAGTTATAGTTAAGAGAGGAGACTTAAAAATTGGAAAAAACTAAAATCATAATGTTACTCGTATTGGTTGTTGTTATTGTTGTATCTGCTGTTTTTGTTGTTTATTCCTCATCTAAAGGTTTTCAGTTTCATGATGGTGGTATATCTATTACAGATAGTCAGGGGTATCAAACAAATTTAAAAGGTGTTCCTGATCGCATTATCGTTATTGCACCTAGTGTTACTCCTATTCTTTTTGAAATTGGTGTAGGCGACAAAGTTGTCGGGTTAACAGAGTATGATGCTTCACCTTATGATTTTTCTGAATGGTTTGCCGCAGGAAATATGACAAGCGTAGGTGGCTTTTCAACACCAAATTTGGAAACTATTATTTCTCTACATCCAGACGTTATATTTACAACAGACATTAACAGTGCCATGATTCCTAACATGAGAGACCTTGGATTAAACGTCATAGTCGTAGGCCCAAAAAGCATTGAAGAGATTTACCAAACTATTAAATTACTCGGAAAAGCAACTGGCGCTGAAAATAACGCTGATGCCTTAGTAAACAAGTTAACTAATCAAATTAATAACGTGGTGGCTACAATAAATGCTGCCGGCATTACTCAAAAACCAACTGTTTACTGTGAAATTTGGAGCTCTAACGCCGGTTTTATGACTGTTGGCTCCAATTCATGGTTAAACGATGTCATAGATAAAGCCGGAGGCATTAACCTGTTTAACAACTCTGCTGAAGAATACCCAACTACCAGTTTAGAAGTTATCATAACAAACAATCCTGACGTTATACTATTACCAACAGACATGGGCGGCGCACCCTCATATGGCAGCGTTAACACAGTCAAAAACAGACCAGGATGGAACACTATTAACGCCGTAAAAGACAACCGCATATACATTATTGACTCTGACTTATTTAACCAAGCAGGCATACGAATTGCCGACCAAGTCCAAACAATCGCGACTTGCCTATACCCTAACCTTTTCTCCTAACAAACCCTTTTTTATTGAGTGACAAACATTGAACAACAATGCTATAACCCCAAATGATTCCCACCGCACAGAAAAAGTTTACAGCCAACGAGCAAAACGCTGGAAACTAGTAATCATTGGACTTATAGCAGCACTTATCGGCACAGTTATTATCTCTCTAAACATAGGCTACACATTCATATCATACTCAGACATCTTAACCTTTTTTGGCACCCGCATACCTGGCATAAATACCCTTATCGACACCTCTATCTTTACACGCGAACAATTAGCTAATCAAGCAATAATTCTTGACGTCCGCTTACCACGTATATTAGCAGCTCTAATTATCGGAGCAGCCCTATCCGCTTCAGGCACACTTTTCCAAGGCGTCTTTAGAAACCCAATGGCTGACCCCTATGTTTTAGGTGTATCTGCAGGCGCTTCAGTAGGCGTGGGCATTGCTATACTTTGGGGCACAGGCATCACACTTTTCGGCTTCCCTATAGTACCCATAGCAGCCTTCATAACCGCTCTAGCCACAATATTTTTTGTATACAACATTTCAAGAATAGGCACACGAGTCCCAGAAATGTCTTTACTACTCACAGGCATTGCTATAAGCATTTTTCTAGCAGCCATATTTCAAGCTATGCAATTTGTAACAACAGACCATAAACTTAGCCAACTAGTTAACTGGCAAATCGGCAGCATAACAAACGTTGGCTGGACCAACTGGTGGTCTGTCTTCCCCTTCATTATAGCAGGCATTGTATTATCTTATTTCTATGCACGAGACCTAAACATGATCTCCCTTGGCGAAGACACAGCACAACATTTAGGCGTAAATACCGAACGCACAAAAAAAATCCTCTTAGCCCTAGGATCTGTTATGACCGCCGCCGCAGTCTCCATCAGCGGCTTAATTGGCTTTGTAGGCCTAATGATTCCACACATAACAAGACTAATCATAGGCCCTGACCACCGCTTTCTCATACCAACATCAGCCCTTTTAGGCGCTATATACCTAATGATATGCGACAACATAGCCCGATCTATAGGCGGCGCAACAGAGGTTCCAGTAGGCATAATAACCGCCCTCGCCGGAGGACCCTTTCTAATTTTCCTCCTCCGCAGAAGCAGACAAAAATACAGGATGTAGAAAAAGAAGGATGGCTACATTAAACGTAAACGGAATAGAATGCCGCTACGGCTCTATCAAAATACTATCAAATATTAACATGGACATAAAACCCGGATGCTTCATAGGCATTTTAGGCCCAAACGGTTCTGGAAAAACCACACTCCTAAGAAGCATAAGCCGAGTACTAAAACCACACTGCGGCTCTATACTAATCGATAAAGAAGACATTTACTCCCTAAAACCCAAACAAGTAGCCCAAAAAATGGCCGTCGTCCCACAATACAATGATGTAGGTTTTAACTTTTCAGCAATGGATGTAGTTCTAATGGGTCGCAACCCTCACTTAGGCGACTTCCAAATGGAAAGCCCAAAAGACGTAGAAATAGCCAAAAACGCTATGGAACTAACAAACACTTGGATCCTCGCAGATAGACCCATTAACGAGTTAAGCGGAGGAGAAGCACAACGCGTAATCATCGCACGTGCCCTAGCACAAGAACCAAAAATTCTCCTCCTCGATGAACCTATGAGTCATCTTGATATAATAAACCAAATAGAACTCATGGATCTAGTAAAAACCCTATGCACAAAAAACAGCATAGCCGTACTCGCAGTTATACACGACCTAAATATGGCCAGCAGATACTGTGATTCTATACTTCTCATCAAAGAAGGAACCATATTCGCACTTGGACCCGTCAAAGAAGTCATGACCCCAGAAAACATCCTAAACGTTTTCGGCGTTGACTCAATTATCCGCAAAAACCCTGTAACAAACTCACCCTACGTTATACCCCTATCACCTAAAAAACTCTCTAAAGACAAAAACTCCTCTATACATATAATCTGTGGAGCTGGAACTGGAACCCCTTTACTTAAAACATTTCGTGACGAAGGATACAATGTTTCAGTTGGCGTTTTAAATGTTGCAGACTCTGACTTTGAAACATGCGAATCACTAAAAATCTTCTCTGTCTCTGACCCACCATTTTCAGCTATAACTGACAAAGCTTATGAAGCTAACTTGGCAATGATAAAAAATGCAAATATTGTCATTTTAACTAATGTTCCCTTTGGTTTAGGTAACATCAAAAACTTGGAAGCAACCATAGAAGCAACTAAACACGGCATCCCAACATATGTCATAAATGAAACCCCTATAACCGAACGAGACTTTACACATGAAAAAACAGCAGTCAACTTTATGCAACAACTCAAAGAATATGGTGCCATATTTGTAAAAAATCCAACAGAACTCTTCTCTATGGTGCTCAAAAAATAATAAATTCAACAGTTACGTTACAAACCCACAGTCAGCTGCTTCTTAATTTTTGCTATTTTTAGATAAAAGAGTCATTTAGTTTATGAAATATATATCTGTAAATTTGTTAACATTTTTCGAATAGTTACTTATATAATCCTGTTAGAACAGTTTTTTGTAGTCTTAAAATTAAGAAATACTTAACTGTAGCAACTTTAATACTCTTTAGGTGAGATAAGATATGCCATCCTTTGGACTATTCAATAAACAAAAAAAACAAGACACAACAGGGCAAACAGATACAAATATTCAAAAAAACTCCTTTGAACAAACAAACGATACCACAGTAGTACCCAAAGATGTTCAAGTTGAAGAAAAACCATCTAACGACATGCTGTCAGTTGCACCAGAAAATCAACATATAGTTATGGCTGCCTCACCTGAGATATCCATAGTTGAGCCAACTAACTATGAAACAGCCGCCCAGTTTACTGATGTATGTAAAATGTATCTTAAGGCTGTGCCTCTTCGTGATTTATCTGACATAGAGGCTATAAAAACTGAGCTTCAAAGTGGAAATATCTTGATTTTACGCATTACCCCTCTTGCAAGTAAAAGTGTTGAGTCCGTGAAAAGTGCAGTAAATGAGCTCTATGCTTTTACTGAATCTATAGGTGGTGACATTGCCCGTTTGGGGGAAGAGCGTATTGTTATTTGTCCAAAAAATATTAGAATCTGGCGCGAAAAAATGCCAGAAAAAAATGAGTTACTGCTATCTTCTACAGCAGCCTAAAAGTTTCTAGTACACCTGGAACTATAGTGTTTACGTCTGCTTTGCCTATAAGAAAGTTTGCAAAGCCCAAAGTCTTTTGCTTTTCACCATGAACAACAAAGACCCGTTCTGGTTTTGGCTTTAGATGCGTTATATAATTTACCAATTGACGTCTATCTGAGTGACCTGAAAAACCATTTATAGTTTCTGTCTGCATTTTCACCTGTAAGGCAACCATTCTACCTTCGTTATCCATCATTGTAACTTCGTTAACACCTTTTTGAACACGCTTACCCATAGTGCCTTCAATTTGATAGCTCACAAAAATAATTGTATTACGTTCATCATTTACCCAATTTTTAAAGTATTCAATTACTGGGCCACCTTCAAGCATACCTGATGTTGCAAGAACAATACATGGTTCTCCATCGATGATGCCTTGACGCACACTTGGATGTTCTACAATTGTGAAATAGTCTGACTGGAATGGATTAACCTCTTCATGCAAAATACTATGACGAACTTCTCGACCAAGATATTCAGGATACGCAGTGTGGATAGCCGTTGCTTCACTAATCATGCCTTCAATGAAAACTGGAGCTTCTTTCATAAGACCTCTTTTCATGTAGCCGTCTATAATTAGCATGATTTCTTGTGCTCTGCCCACAGCGGGTACTGGAATTAACACTTTGCCTTTACGTTCTAATGTTTGATTAATGATGTTTGTTAAGTGTTCTTCTGCTTCTACACGCGAGGGCATGAAATCGTCATTGCCACCATAAGTAGATTCAGTTATGACTGTTTCTATACGTGGAAACTCTGTTGTTGCCGCTTCTAAAAGCATGGTTCTACCAAATTTGTAGTCTCCCGTGTAGACAATATTATGTAAGCCTTCACCTATGTGTAAATGTATCATTGAAGAACCTAAAATGTGCCCTGAATTATGTAATGTTAACCTAATATCGGGTGCAATGTCTGTAACAACACCAAAACGCAATGGTATTGTGTGAAGAACACATTCACGTACGTCTTTTTGATCATAAAAAGGAGTAATCCCTTGTTTACTCGCCACATCTAAATAATCCATTTGCAGCATAGTCATCAAATTCGACGTTGGTGCTGAACAGTATAGTGGACCATCGTAACCGTACTTGTAGAGAAAAGGCACAAGACCACAATGATCAAGATGAGCATGACTTATAACTACGGCATCCAAGTTGTCTATTTGAAACTCTGGAGAGTCAAACCTTGGAAAAGACTCAAAGGGCCTATTAGACCCTGGATTAATACCACAGTCCAAAAGCACACTACTTTCCCTAGTTTTAACTAAAAACGCTGAACGCCCCACTTCTTGCGCTCCACCTAAAGCAGTTATTCTAATATCTCCCACATCATAGGTTTTCGGACGGAAAATACGTTCCCCAACAGTACGAAGAATCCTCTCCCGCTCCTTACTTTCTGAATGCAAATAATGCCGCATATGTGTAACAATTTTTGATTTAATAGGCGGACTTCGCAAAACATGTGGACGCCATTTTGTTTTCTTTATAATTTCCTGCAATACAGCCCCATTTCTACCTATAACTAAACCCGGCTTTTTGGTCTCAATAATAATTTCACCCAAACTTGGATCAAAATTTATATCAGAAATTTCTGCTTCTGGCGCAATTAATTCACGTGTAATTTTTTCTGCTTCCGCTTCAGGCAACCGCACTGAAGGATCTGGCCTAATTACAATCCTCTTACGAATAACACTTACTATCTCCGAAATTACACTACTTTGATCAACTAACAATTCTGGCTTTTTAGTATAAATCGCCAGCATTGGACCTTCATATTCAATCCGAGTAACTTCAGCTTCCCTTGGAACATGTTGCAAAATGTAATGAGTTATCTCTATCTTATCTTTATCTTGTTGTGTTCGCACCAACTTTTTAACTTCCCCTATTCAAAAAAAGCTCACCTTTTTCTTGCTCTGTAAGCTCCTTGTATCCGTTAGCATCAATTACAGTTATATTATAACTGTTACCACTTGCCACGTCACGCTTCATGGCAGCATTAACTGCTCTGGCAATCGTAGGCAACATTTCTTTAATTGACAAACCCTCCCTGTAATTATCTTCTAGTATACCATAAGCTACTGGTGAACCTGAACCTGTTGATACAGACTTTTCTTCCATTAAACTACCATATGGATCTAAATTGAAAACATGCGGTCCAGTTTCATCAACACCACCAACTAGAACCTGAGTTGATAAGGGAACATATCGATTATTAAACAAAATACTTGAAACCAGACGCGCTGCAGAAACAACCGGCATTGGACGATTCATGTTAATTCTATAAAGTTTCGCATTTGCCGTTAAAATATCTACAACTTTTTGCGCATCGGCAACAGTGCCCGCTATGGTCATTCCTAAGTGTTCGTCAACTTTGTAAACTTTCTTTCCAAATTTGTGGGCAATATAATATCCCATGGTTACCCTAGTGTCTGATGCAAGAATTACTCCATCGGTGCAAACGACGCCTATGGTTGTTGTCCCTTTAAGGACCAATTCAGTAGCAACATTATTTTGTGATGACATAGATTTTATCTTCTCCCTAAAATTTCGTTCATGATAGATATATTCCGTAGGAAGCAGCAAGATGATATCTTTCTGGCAGACTAATTAATATTATGGTACATACAATTAGACAAAACGATTATTGACCAAATGTTTCTAAATCAAAAAAGTTTAAACACCCAAAAAACGATTTAATATTGCCCTAAAACATAACGTGAACAAACTTGACACTACCTTACCATTATATGCAGCTCCCCCGCGAAGTAATCGTTGGGAATGGAATACTAAACAGAGTTAATGAAGTTACAAAACGTCTAAACCTAAAAGACACTGCTCTTATGATCTCTGGCAAAAAAAGCTATGAAGTCGCAGGCAAAAAAGTTTATGACCTACTCCAACAGGCAGGAATGAACCCCTATAACTTAATTATTGAAACAACAGCAACAAAAGACCTTGAGATAATCGAAAAACAAATAACTGAAATTAAACCCCAAATCCTCTTCGGAGTTGGCGGCGGAACAATAATAGATATCACAAAAATTAACAGCGGCAAACAAAATATCCCCTTCATAAGCGTTCCCACAACAGTTTCTCATGACGGAATTGCTAGCCCTTTAGCATCAATGAAAGGCGTAGACAAACATTACTCTATACTATCTCAAGCTCCTCTTGCAATAATTGCCGACATAGATATAATTTCCTTAGCACCTTGGCGCTCAGTTATAAGCGGATGCGGCGACGTAATTGCCAAATTCACTGCTGTAAAAGACTGGGAACTTGCACATAATGACACAAATGAGTATTATGGAGAATACGCCGCAAGCTTATCCTTGATGAGCGCACAATTAATTACAGCAAACGCTTCTCTAATCCAACCAGAAAACATTGGTGGTTTACGCGTTCTACTTGAAGCTCTGATTAGTTGTGGCGTAGCTATGAGCATTGCTGGAAGTAGTCGACCCTGTAGTGGCTCTGAACACTTGTTTAGCCACGCCTTAGACCTAATAAGTCCCAGTCATGCTATGCACGGCGAACAGGTAGGTATTGGCTCAATTATATCTGCTTTCCTCCACGGAACAAATTGGCAACAAATACGCGACACCCTAAAACAGATTGGAGCCCCCACAACAGCTAAAGAATTAAACCTAAAAGACGAATACATAATAAAAGCCATAGAATTAGCTCCAACCATGCGCCCTGAACGTTACACAATCCTACATAAACAACAACTTAACTATAAAACATGCCAAACAATTGCCAAAGAAACAAACATTATCGATTAAACCCTAAAATCCCGAAGATGTAACTATGAAATCTCGTTAAAATGGCGGAATAACGAAATTAAAGGTTTTTAAGTGTTTTTTAGTGAACTAAAATGCAAAAACATAGTTATATTGTGTGTAATTATGACTATGCTGTAGTTAATACAAAAACACGATTTCACCGCGCAATCGTTGTTTCAACGAATATTCGCTCTCTATTACTCAGACATAGTTATACTTTCCGGGATTTTAGGTTAAACTTTACACAAAACCAATAAACAACAAACTTACAAACCAAATTATTGCTGGCCTCCATTAACATTATTCTTGTTTGGAGCAACTATACTTTACATTAAACCTTCAATTTATGAATTAAAAAATTGATTTAATTACAAAAAAATTGACGTGACAAAAAAATGTTAAACGCTTATTTGAAGCGTTTAGACTTCTGTTTCTGTAGTTGGTGTTGCTTCTGCTGTTTCTATTTCTGGTGTCGGTTCTGGGTTTGGCTCTGGAGTTGGTTCTGTTGTTAGTGTTGGGGTGGCCATGGTTACTGGTTTTGGTTCTGTTTTGAAGGTTTCGATGAATTGTGTTTGTGTAAGATCTGGTAAGTATTTTTGTATGTCCATTGCGATGCCGCGTTTTGCAATTTGTATGCCTTCGACATAGAAAGTGTCTTCTGGCATGTCAATTGTTAGGTTGTCGTTTTCAATTGTGACTTTGAATTTTTCTTCTTCAACAACTGGAACACGTCTGTGTACAAGTGAGAGAATTTTTTCTTCACTGCTGTTTAGTTTCTTTTGGGTTATAACTTCATAAATAAGTGTTCTTCCAGCTAAAGGTGGATTGAAATCAAGCAGGACTCTCCCTGCGCCTATGGCGCGGACAGTAGCTGTTTTGCCTTGGTATTCAATGCGTGCTCCAATAATTGGGTTGATTTCTCTTGCCAACAATTGGCGTAGAGGAACACGTTTAATTTTTTCTGGGTCTCTTTGACCAAATGCTTTGTCTGCTGGAATTTCTACGGTTGATGCTTTTTCTGTTTCCATATCTAAGAGTGCATCATCTAACGCTTTTAAAACCCAGCCTTCGCCTATAACAACAAGTTTAGGCTCATATAACTCTCCTTCTCTGTGAAGATGTTCACTTTTTGATACTTCTTCATATGTTGTGTCAAAAACTTCATTTGTTTCCTTGACTTTTCCAGTGTAATTAATTAGTATGAAGTCTCCCTTTTGAAAGGTCATTTCTTAATCATCCTTTAGATATACCGGCAAATAAGTTTCAAACGCTAATAAAAACTTATCTAGCAAAAACACCTTTAGCTCATACAACACTATATCATATAAACATAAATTTCTAAAAAAAATTGGCCTAGTTGAACTCAAAATACTATAGTGTAATGTAGCCTTAATTGTTTACTCTTATAGATGTCCTTTTTATCCACTTTAAATAGTCTTATCTGTATTAAAAAAGTGTGGGATGCAAGGGTATGATTGAAGCAGTAAATTTGACCCGTAAATATGGTAACTTGATAGCTGTAGATAATGTCTCATTTAAAATAGATAAGGGTGAAGTGTTTGGTTTTCTAGGCCCAAATGGTGCTGGAAAAACTACGACTATTCGTATGCTTGCATGTCTACTTTCATCCACTCATGGTACAGCTACTGTTGCAGGGTATGACACTCAAAAAGATCCTATACAAGTTAGGAAATCTGTAGGTATACTTACCGAAAACCCCAGTTTGTATGAACGTTTAACTGCGTATGAGAATATGGACTTTTATGCGCAAGCCTATGGTATAACAGATTTTGTTGAACGTAAAAAACGAATTCAAGAGCTGTTAGAGCTTTTTAATTTATGGGATCGCCGAAATGACAAAGCGGGCACATTTAGTAAGGGTATGAAACAGAAATTAGCTATAATTCGAGCAACCGTACATAAACCTCCTGTACTATTTTTAGACGAACCCACGGCTGGTTTAGATCCTGAATCTGCAAAGGAAATCCGTGACCTTATGGCTAAGCTAAGCCAACACGAAAAATGCACTATCCTGCTAAGCACGCATCATCTTGAAGATGCCGAAAAACTTTGTAATCGTGTAATGCTTATGAATAAAGGCTGCTGCCTTCTTATTGGTAAACCTGACGAGCTACGCGAAAAAACCTCTACAGGCCAAGTTATACAAATAGACCTAACACAGATAACAAATACAATACTCCAAACTCTAAAAAATAGCGCATACGTCAAAGAGGTCAACACAAAACCCTGTGAAACTTCCTTATGGATAAGTGTTGAAGACATACGTATGGCTACCCCTGAAATAGTAAAAACAATCGTTGAAGCTAACGGACAAATTCTTGGTGTAAACATGTTACGCGTTTCACTTGAAGAAGCTTATCTTAAACTAATAAAAGCTGAAGGAGCCAAAACACAATGAATTTCCATAATGCCTGGCTTGTCTTCAAAAAAGATTGGCTTGAAATAAAACGAAACTGGCAAATATTAACGCCAATAATTATAGTGCCTTTAATTTTCTCAGTTGCACTTCCTTTAATCATTGGACTTATTGGAAACATGCCAGACGCAAATGTAAGCAATAATCAAGACTTCAATGTGTTAATACCAAATCTGCCAATATCTGTTCAAAACATGTTAGCCAATATGACACCTAACATGGTAGCTGTATATATTATGTTAGTTTACTTATTTGCGCCAATCCTTCTTATAGTTCCCGTGATGGTCTCAAGTGTAATTGGTTCAGATAGTTTTGCCGGTGAAAGAGAACGAAAAACAATAGAGGCTCTTTTAGCTACACCTATTAGTGATAGTGAACTTTTACTTGGAAAAATCTTAGTTTGCTTTATTCCAGCAATGGCTGTAACATTTGTTGCATATAGCGTTTACATGATAATGGTTGATGTAACAACCTTTAGCACGTTTGGAATGTTACTACTTCCTAATGTAACTTGGCTTATAATGATGTTTGGTGTAACCCCTGTGATTGCCCTATGCGGTATAGGTTTAACCATTATGATATCCTCAAAAGTTAAAGGCTTCAAAGAAGCACAACAAATTAGTATTGTACTATTAATGCCTATAATGGGTTTAATATTTGCACAAATATTTGGCCTAATCTTCCTTGGCCCACTAATGCTTATAATGCTAATTGGCATATTTGCAGCAATTGATATAGCAATTTACTATGTGAGTATAAAAATATTCCAAAGAGAAGAAATCTTGGCTAAACAATAATGTTACTCAGTTAATAGTTTAGTCATGTTCCAATATTTGTCACTAACATAATGCAGAGTCTTAATTACCGGACCACTTTTTATTTCCTTAAAAGCTACACTATCAAACATGCTCTCACCTAAAGCTAACGCTTTTCCATGCCTCTCATCAACAACAATTAACAGATCTCCTTTGGAGAATTCACCTTCAACACGTCGAATTCCTGGAGCCATAACGTTTGCCCCTTTACATACAAAAGGTACTGCACCCATGTCTACAATTATCTTTGGAGCAAATTCTATAAACTCTGTAAAACCTAAAAGTGGCAAAAAAATCCCTGCTGCTTTGAACATTACCGGTTTTGTATTAACTATGTAAATTTGACCACTATCAAACTCAACTGCCTCAATGGCTGCTTTGCTACCAAACAAAACATCTAGATCCATTTTGAAGTGTTGCGAGGCCTCACATAAAACTTGCTTTATTTCCTTAGATTTTAGAGCATACCGCCGTTGCTTAACTGACATAAATTAACCTACATATCGTAAAGATTGTTACTTAATTAATTTTTTGCCAACTTTTTCACTCATACTTAACACTCGGCTTTTTCCTTGTAACGTATCTTGCAAGCTTGTCTAAATCAAATTTAAAAAGAATCACTGTAATTATTACAGTTAAAGCTATAGTTAAAGTGACAGATAGTATAG
>Ga0123354_10015110_pt1 | contig 12041 bp, 6 predicted proteins | sample TergutLab28metaG_2_FD_97872 | JGI IMG/M metagenome (GOLD analysis project Ga0123354, IMG submission 97872) | Labiotermes labralis P4 segment gut microbial communities from Petit-Saut dam, French Guiana - Lab288 P4 | ecosystem: Host-associated > Arthropoda: Insects > Digestive system > Gut ... | reverse complement strand
TGCTTCAAAATTTTATTCTTAAAATAGTTTGTACTAATTGCTTGGTCTTGAGCTGCCACTATTGTACTTTCTGTTTCTCCCTTGATGTCACCAGATTTTAGCCAGCGACATGACTGTTCAATGACCACCAGCTTTTCTTCTAAGTTACGTGGCAATTGTCCATGCATCCTCTTGCCTAGCCATCTTTCTTTTGTTTTTTCCGCTACACTGTCCTTTACTTTTCTCGTTTCTTTCTGTACTTCTGTCTTCAGGCATCTACCTCTCTGTAACACTACTGAGTTGGTGCTGTGTTGGTGTGTTCTGTTAAGGTAAAACTTCCAATACCGTAATATATTCTGTTCCCCACTAAGATACTTTAGATGTACAACGAATTTAGGCGTATGTTTTATAGTTAGTTTTAGCAACTTTTCGTAGATATAAGCCATGCCATACAATAAGGTCGTAAATAACGAGATAATGCACTGAGTTGTGTTTGGTAATAAATTTCATTTCAGCTTAATCAATGTAGTAAAGTCTAAAAATATATCAAACTATGTGTAAACTATATAAAAGAGCTGCACGTCCAGTGGCAACACACTGTGCAGAAACAAGTCAGCTGAAAAAGCTTTAATGGCCTTCGAAAGTAAGATATTAACCTTTTGGTGCCGGAATTATTTTTTAATTTTAGCACATCCTGTATATAAAATGTTAATAATACAGGAACCAAATACATTGGAATTATGAAACAAACTGCATTTTGAAGAGAAAAAGACGGAGTGTATACACCATGTTTAAAATATTCAGTACCTATATTTGTTGAATAAATATATAAAATGCAACTTTAGAGGTTAGCGGTGCGGTGCGACCACTATAGTTGGCATTAGGCGTCAAAAGGTTAATATACAGAGAGTTATTTGAAGGGTCTCAGAAATTTAGATATTTAGACACCTTATTAATTTACAAATATATATATATATGTATATATACAATAAATGTTCAAATAAAGTCAATCATTGCTGCAGGAAACAGTTATTTCTACTGTCAAGGACACGTATTTAGAACTAGAGTTATGAATAAAGCAGTTACAATTACAACATATAAAACGACGTTTTCTCCGTCGTTTTACTCGAACATGTACTTCATGGAAGTGAAACATGGGCTATGGCTGAGATGGATATGAAGAACCTAAGTACATTTGAGAGGAACACATTAAGAATGGTATATGGACCAGTGGTCGAGCGGGAATGTGGACAATAAGAACTAACCAGGAATTGTGGGAACGATGTAAATATTGAGATATATTACTATGCATTAAAAAGAAACGGTTGGAAATGAGAGCCATGTAGTAAGAATGGATCACATAAGGTTACTTAAGAAAAATTTGAGATTAAATTGGAGGGAAAAAGAAGAAGAATGGGAAGACCTAAGTTGAGATGGCTGGAGGATGTTGAAAAGGATCTATGAGAGTTGAAATTTAAAATATGGCGACAGATGGCAGTGGACAGAGAAGATTGGGCCTCTGTAATAAATAAGACCAAGGCTCTCAGATGGCCGTAGAACCGAAGAGTACGTAAGTGATTTCAGATTCATTTACCTTTCTGTCGGAAGCTTTTATGATATGATTTTCCGTTTGTTACAGTGTAACTGGGTCCCCTGCACTATTGTTTTCTACACAATCGGTGAAGGGACTATACTTGAAACACACATATTGACACACGTGTCCCATCTTACTTCATTCAAAAGAACAGTGAAAATAACGACCAGAGGCAAAACACTGATTGTTATGTAGGATCCAAGAAAGTTGAACCCCTTTACAAATTTCGAATGTTATGGGAACAGGCCAAGGCAAGGCGCTTCTCGCGGACCTGTATTAAAGTATTAAAGTTCAGCCAGACATATCACTGTCACATGTTCAGGCATTACTCCGTCCACACACAACATACTCGTCCCATTTAGCGGTACGTCCACAGACAAGAAGGTAAGCAACCTCACTGCAGTGACGGGCTACATTCTCTGTCATTTATCACGCACTTAGTACCTGTAAAATTGACCCACGACAGCAATATTCCAGTCTGTTGATCCAAAGGCACTCAGAACGCAACAATTTCTTAAAATCGTCACTCTAATGCCCCCTTCCCCGTGACGTCATAACCTTTGCTTCTGCAGAGGATTTTATTTTCTTGTTCAAGGTTTGCTTAACGACTCTGGCAACTGTTCGGAATAAATAGCTTTTAATGATGGGATGATTAATGAATAATAAAACCGAAAGAGTTCCATAAGGTGGAGGTCGATGCCTACTGTGAGATATTATCTCAGAATATGCCTGGACGGACTGAGAAAAATTTCAACAAGTATCAGTCACGTTAGTAGGTGTCGTGTCAAAGTTTTCACCCAGAGACATCTGGAATCAAAACAGTACCTAATTATATCCTCTATAAAACTAATTTCGGGACAGAAATCGTATTTCCACACAATACTTGAATTATCTTCCATTACAAGAAGAGTATATGGAGCTAAGAGGGGACGGTTGGAATAGTGATTTGGCTAAGAGCTAGGGGACTGAGAAAACGGTTTTCGACGTCCAGTGCAGACAAGAGATTTTCCTCGTCTACGAAGGGTTCAAAAAAAATCTGGGTCCACCCAGCCTCTTACTCAACGGGCCAGAGAGCTCCTTACCTGGGGGAAAGGTCTCGTGGCATGAGCAGAAATCTTTATGTATGCCTTTTTCCACGCAAAAACGCATCACAGCTAATATAATGTCAGCACAAGTTAAATAAATGTCTCTTATCATACCTTCCATTGTAGGCAACATATTAAAATAGCAAGCAACTATGCTATTTTGTGAATATCCTCTAAAAGTAAGGACAATTTAAAATTAGCTTAGCTATATTTCTTGCTGAATTGTACTTGGAGTCTTTCTGTGCTGCAAAAATGACTTTATCCTTCTCACTCTATATATGATGTGCCCATAAGTAATACGGTTTCAATTATGTAAGAAGCGAAGAGGAAACTATGTACTGTACAAAATAAATTACATGTTCTTATAGGCTTATACAAGAGAGGCAGAAATTATGTTTTCATTTTATATTTTGTCTTCATTTTCACCTCTACTAAGGTTTCGGATGTCATCCCGCTACATTTCAAATAATCCTTCCCAAACAGATACATTTGTCATATAGCGGTGTGAGCATTTCCAGCCCCTCTTTATATTAGTCCGTGTCCTGTGTTATCAGCCATCGCGTCTCAAATGTTTCCACCTCACCATCATCTCTGAATCTGTAGCCAACAAGATGCACGCTCAGCGCTGGAAGCAGATGCCAATAGCTCGGCGTCAAATTCCCCTGACATAATCATTGTACTTTCTTTGTTTATGTAACCGCAGGCCATTTAAACTCATTTTTCGACCAAGCTCATATGTGCCTACATCATCAGAGCTTCATTTAAAAATGCTGCTTTCATTAAATAATTGGGTCTAATACTTCAAAAAGTTAAGTGTTATATGGGTTACACCTTTCGCCCCTCTGTTATGTTAATATGCACTGACGTCGAAGTTTACTCCAAAAGGGACATGTGGACCTTCTAAGTCTAATTAAATTGATGTTTTAAACAAACTTTATTAAATTGAACCGTCCTTACACAACATACAAATAACAGTTGCAAATCTAAAACTGGTTAATTAAGCGACATGTTTCGCCCTTGTTCGGCCATCATCAGGCTTACAGAAAGATGGTGTTAATTAAGGTACAGTCTTTCGCTATACCGATGGGATCCCATGGTTTACATTGGTGTTAAAGAAAATATCTCATCGGTATAGCGAACGAATGTACCTTAACCTTTTGGCTCCGGAATTATTTTTTTAATTTTAGCACACTCTGTGTATAAAATGTGAATAATACAGGAACCAAATGCTTTAGAATTATGAAACAAACTGCATTTTGAAGAGAAAAAGAAATTGAGAGTATATACCGTGTTTAAAATATTCAGTACCTATATTTGTTGAATTTATATATATATATATATAAAATGCAATTTTTTTAGGTTAGCGGTGCCGTACGTCAACTATAGTTGACGTTAGGCGTCTAAAGGTAAATTAACACCATCTTTCTGTAAGAATGATGATGGCCGAACAAGGCCGAAACATGTCGCTTAATTAACCATTTGTAGACTTGCAACTGTTATTTGTATGTTTTGTAAGGACGGTTCAATCTAATAAAATGTGTTACATGTACACAACGGGATGGAAACAATCCAATTCAAATTGATGTTTTAAAGCTGTATTTTGATACAGCATTGCTTTTAAAAGGGAAAACTAAACGCAATCTACGATTTATTTCATCTGTCGATTGCGTTTATGGGAAACGTTCATAATTCCTGCATGTAAAATGTGGGACATGCGCGTACCGCTTTCATTCTTTAGTTTAACTCGCAACCCGTATAAAGTAGGGAAAGGGGTGTTGCTTTATTACGTACCGTAACCTCCGTCCGAAAGATTATTACTCCACTGAATATTTAGCAAGTTGCGCTATAGAAATGCACATAAATCCATTGGCACAGGTCTTTACATAAATTGACTGGAAAAAAAAATGAAAATTCTACACAGATTTTCTTCAAAATTTTCAGTAATAATGACGTTGAAAAGTTTTGCAGCTCTGGTCGAGTTTTTACATATCTACAAAAAGGAAAGACGGATTTATTTTAACATGTTCTCCAGACGGATTTAAGTGCACTTAAAGCCGTCATTCTTGCCTCCAAGAAAACAACGTTTTCATTTTAAAAACCCACCGGTAATGTTCACGTAAGTAATCTTCCAGAAACATATAAAAATAAAACCCTCTGTGGGTCAAATAGAGGTCATTTTATTTTCAATTCAGTCTCACATACCAGAAACTGCTGTGCTTTCAAGGGGTAAGATGTGTTTTCTGTACACTATGAATATTAAACATTTCACAAAGGCATCCACATACAAATTGAAACATTCCACTCCCCAGATTGATACAATAACAGTGCAGGTATTCCGTGGTTGTGTACGGGTAGGTATCAGTCAAAGTACCATATACATTATTGAATTACAAAGGTCTGAATCACGTTCCTATGCTACAGTAGTTGATATTGAGTTAATGAAGAAATTCCCTAACAGAGATTCTGATTGGTTCTCCAATGCACGTGAGTCTGTTTAGTTCAACACGACAAACCCAATTATTTTAGGTCGATGTAGATCATTTTTCGGCTACGAATCTTGTTGGTTGGTCTGCCCAAGATTTTAAAATTTATATGATATACTTGATATGATTTTGAATTCCTCGTAGCCTCAATGCAAGCCAGAAACTGTGCCAGTGTAACGATAAAGTGACGACTACAAATAAAGAATTTTTTATAGTGCTACATTAACTTACAAACACAAACAGGAACTTCATGTATGACAACCATTTTATCTATCACCCTTAATATTTATGCTTTAAGTTAGTGAAATATGCGACAGGTGATGATTCGGAGCCATTATCAGGCCTTCTATAAATGGTGATCTCCTTTTTAAGCAATGGCCTGTTAATGTTTCCTGTATAAACAAATGTAGAAGGCCTGATGATGGCTCTCATTTACAGCCGAAACACGTAGCTGTGAATAAAATCGATAAAAGTAGTGCTGTGTGAGATTGATTAGATTACAGATCTCGCGCACATTGCAAGTCTAGAACAGGTCATGAAGGCCGACAGGGGGAGTAGGGATAGATCTCTACTCTTTCTTTAACCTCAGCGCTAGATAGTGGAGGGTGGTCAACGCCACGCTTCGACGCTTTACCCCCCCCCCCGGGAAGGAGAACTAATACCCATTGTACTAGAGGTTGTGTGTGCACCAGGCCCGGTCCGGACGGGCAAGGACAAATCCACCCCACAGGGATTCGATCTGCTGACATTCCAACCTGCAGGTAGTCGCTACATTGCGCTATCCCGGCCAACGTTCCTAAAACACGACGTTATAAAACAATAATAATTCTTGGCAATGTCGCCTTTGTCAGCTGTAAACCTTTATGTGGTACGGATACAAAATTTGGCAATTTTTGACAGTATATTATTTATAAAATTAATTTTTGTATTTCGTTGGACATTTCGTTCCTGATGTTAACAATATTTCAGTAACACCCTGTTATCCGTACTAGCCGTATTAAACGTGTAGCATTACGATCGGAAATATTCATCAGTACGGCACTGTGGCAGATCTCACGAGATTTCGAGGCAGATGCAGGCTTTCAGGGCGATAAAAACTGCCACGCTCTGATCAGCGAACAGAATAATCTCTGCGTCAGCCCCACCGTTTTCTTTAGCATTTTTATTACAATTCAGGTACACTTAATTCCCTTTATGACACCCCCAACGCGCCTATAACCTCGAACGTCAGTTTTCCTCTTATTGCTGCCAGCATTTATGTGCAACAGAACTGTCAACATCAATACACTCCTGTGGTGGAGAATCAGTTAATTTTCAAACACTCACGAGCTGAGTACTTGGGAGGTTTTATATGTGGGCGCGGAAAAGAAGCACAACATTGAGCAGAGGTCTTAAAACACTTAACAAGTTTTGTCACTAATTCTGGATTCTCGCGAGACCCCTCTACTTACAAATGTAGCATTTGTTTGCAAAAAAAAAATGATATAACACTTTTTTAAAAATAGTACTTATTATTGTAAAAAAATAAAATAATTAGACACATTTAAAGAACACGAAATTTTTATTAACGATTTAAAATGAAATTTAAATCCGATTCGATTATGTAGAAAGATGTGAAGACAGCTTAGAATGCAACTAAGTTTGTCAAAATTGCTTACATCAACTGTGCTTGCGGAACACCTCAAAGTCACCAGCGAAACTCTAAGGTACTGGTTAACACAGTTTGGATACCACTGGCTTAGACCATAAGGATTAAAGACCTGGACTGACAACATAAACAACGCTCAGATGTAGCGCCACACACGTGTAAATAACAAAACACTGTTTTGTATAATATTTGGACTCACGTCCTTTCTGAAAATACCCACAGAGACAGAGAAAAGTTGTATTTAACTACCCTGTAGAACTGTTATGTTTTGAAATAATCGTTGGTAGATAAATGAAATACGAGTGTGTAACTTCGGTGGAATGAAAATTATACGGGAAGGTGAAGCAGGCGGAATAAAAACCTGTCCCAGTATTAATTTGTCCACTTTGAATCCCCTATGGACTGGTTGCAGATTAAACCATGGCTACCGAGTTGGCAGTACAGCGACAAAGGGAAATTAGCGATTTGATTATAAACACAAGCTACTGAATACAAGGACCAAGAATATGACAGTGTTTGTACTACTGCAACATATCGACTAGTTTAACAGCAGTCTGCCACTAGCACCACTAACACAAGTACTATTACAAAAATATTATTACAAAGAACAGTGACGGACAGTGCCTAAGTAACAAAGGCGATGTTGATGGGAAAAGGAAATGAGTAATATAGGGACACGTAATGAAACGATGCAAGAGGGATTCAGGTCGCCTTTGTGTTGGCAGAATCATTTCAAGTGCGCATGGCCATCGACACAACTGCACCCACCCCACCAAATTTTTTCACCCCTTTCATGTTCGGAAAAACCACCCTCTCTGAATACTATGAGAGTGAAACAGAAAGAATATACATCTATCTATATAAAACCACACTCACAGAAACATTGCTGCTAAAAACGAACTTTTTATTTATTTTTGTTGGGTTCGTGTCCCAGCAAATATATAGACAATACCTCACCGTACAGAATTCCTTTGGTACAGACAAAAATAGGAGGATCAGGATACAGAGAACGAACGGAGCTTTTAATTTCTCTCCCTTTTCTTTTCTTTTTTTTCTATTTTTTTCTTTTTTACTGTTATACATTTTTATTTCTTTCGTTCTTGTGTAAAACTACCCTTCTACTCATCCAGCCCCTTTCAGAAATTCCTCAAAGCTTCGTGTCGTCAGAGTTGCAAAACGTTAGGAAAAGTCTTCCCCCAAAACATTAACGCCTTTGGAAGGTACGGTGTGAAACACTTCATACGGCAGCACAGCTGAATATTACTCTGCACCAAAATAACTCCCGAAGATTCATCAACGTGTTAATTTCCAGGACACGTCGGATTCACATAACACTGGTATTGACTGCGTCATATTCACGGCCTAATGACGTCCAAAATGCTACTTTCGATAATGTTTTCGTAAAACAGTCTCCATACTACAAATTTATCAAATATATTCTCTTAATTTTACTCATTAGATTCATAAAATCATTAGACTGGCTTCGCACTTATGTCTTCAAAGCACTGAGAGGAACAGTGTACTGGTACATGCTACACTACAAAATATTCAAGGAACAACACACTCTTTTCTTGTAAGACCTGCCATTATGTACTCCGTTACGTCACCCAAATGTGTTACCTGAACACAATTAGAACACTTAGAAATCTTTGGCGCAGGAAAAGAAAAAACTTCACGAATTGTTATATTTTACCTTCGATTTCGTGGAGATATTAAAATAATTTTTGAGAAAAAATGTTCAGCATAATGACCCTAAATTATTATATACAAATAAAATACCAACCAATAAAGGAAGAGATGCCAATAAAGTATAAAACAATAAATAAATACCAGCCTGAACACGCTCAGGTTGATATCCTCACCCCAAGATTAAAAATAAAGTAGGAATTAGTCTACTCTCAAAAAAAACATAAAATGAGAGTAGACTAATTCTTCTAAAAGTACAATACAACATAACCAAAAGAAACACAACAACAAAGACAAAAAACCCAGAGAAATAATTAGGCCATATGCAACCGGATACGAATAATCTTATCACGACACTTCCGCTATTCTTCAGTAAGAGATTGTGTAATTATAAGCAAATAAGATTGAAATTAAAACGCCGAAAGGGAATAAAGCCTTTTATTCGAGACATTAATGGGAATAAGAGGGAATAAATGCTGTGACTTAATTCAAGCATGTAGACAACAAACTGAAAGTCAGTTGTGATGAGGGAAGGCATTACAGTAACCACAGCAAGGGTGCAGAGAATACGACGACAAAACAAGTGACAGTCAGGTAATTGAAAGATGTAGGTAAGGTAGACTAAAGATTTTCTGTTTGCCATGCCAGGTAAGTTAGGTTCAGAGTCCACCCTACTTAATAAAAACTGATTGGTTGGAAAAACAGAGAAAATGAAATTCAAAATGTAACGAAGGTATAAAAGCATAGAGGAGATAATTTGCATACAGAAAGATAATGGAATAGTGTTACATATTAATTAATTTATTTGCTTAACCTACCCGGAGATAACTCAGAAACATGTCGGAAAATAAAATGAACAGATAATGTGGACACAAGTAACGTTGTTTTTTGATTAAGGACAAACAAAACATTGTTTCAGTTTTGTAGAGAAAAAACAAAATGCTAAATATATAAATTCAAAACACCCATCTTAACCTTTTGGCGCCGGAATTATTTTTTAAATTTTAGCACATTCTGTATATAAAATGTGAATAATACAGGTACCAAATGCGTTAGAATTATGAAACAAACTGCATTTTGAAGATAAAAAAAACCGAGAGTATATACCATGTTTAAAATATTCAGTACCTATATTTGTTGAATAAATATATAAAATGCAACTTTACAGGTTAGCGGTGCGGTACGACCAATATAGTTGACATTAGGCGTCAAAAGGTTAAAATACGTGCTGAAATCAGGGTCACTTTACATGTAGAACCTAATATACAGGGTGTCCCAGGAGTTAATATCAATACTTCGGGTTTTAAATCCAGAGCTGATGCTAAGTCAAAAACGTCACACGTGGGTCCAATTTGCAGCGTTCCAGGAGTTATGAGTTTTTAAAGTACAATAATAAATTGGAAAGGAAAGATGAGCAATGTGCATTTATGGAGATATGTTCTTCAGATCCGGTGACCGTGGAGGCCAATTCTGTGTACGGCCACGATAAATCCATCGGTTTGGGAATTTATAATTCAGATATTGTCTGACGACCTGACTGAAATAAGACGGCGCTCCGCCATGTTGAAAGTCCGTCTGTCGTCGTGTTTGTAGACAAACATTCGCTAAGAATGCTGGCAGTTCATCTTGCAAAAAGCTGGCTTAAAATTCGCCTGTCAGACATTGCGGGAAAATGTACGGACCAATGAACTGGCCACCAATGACAACACACCACACATTTACGGCAAAGATATCTTGGTAGTTGCTTTTGACACTTGCATGTGGATTATCACCATCTCATAAATGGGAGTTTCTTGTATTGTTGACTCCGTAACGGGTAAAATGGGCCTCGTTGGTGAAAAAAATTATATCGGGGTTAGAATTAATCCAACGGCACAATTCCAACCGGCTACACATGTCCGCAGGTTCAAGATGCCGAATGTGCTGGATGTGTTACGAATACATTCCTTCTGTGTATAGCATTCGCCAGACTCTCATGCGCGGAACACAGAGGCGGGCAGAAATTCTTCGTGTATTATTACGGGAATTTCGCTGCACCATGTCAATAATATTTTCACCCTCCTCCGCATTTCGCTGTATTTGACGTTCAGCACAGCGGTTAAAACTTGGAAAGGAACCTTTTTCTCGCAGATGTTGGTGAACACGAGTGAACACACGTCTGTAAGGGATTCTTCGTCGAGGATTTCGTAGCCAATATTCTTCGACAGCAGCAGTGGCGTTACCGTTGCAAACCCCTTACACAAAATGCATATCAGCGTACTCTTCATAAGAAAATTACATGTTAAGAGTTACTGCTCACTGCACAATTGTCACAGTACGAAATGACTGCTCCGTTTGCTATCTGAAGCACTCCTGGCCTTGTAACATGAGTAAGTCCATCCTGAGCACGTCCGCTGCACTTAACTGCTCCCAACTCAGCAACAGTCGCCAATCGGACCCATGTGTACGTATACAGTATGACATTTGTGACTCAGAATGAGCTCTGGAATTAAGTCCTAAAATACTGACCTCAACTCCGAGAGTCTGGTGAAATTTACACACAGAAAGAATGTATCCGTACCACATCCAGCGCATTCGGTATCTTGACCCTGCGGACATGTGTAGCCGGTTGGAATTGTGCCGTTGGATTAATTCTAGCCTCTTTATGATTCGTAACATTTTGGTCACCGACGAGGTCCGTTTAAACCGCGATGGAGTCAACAATACAAGGAACTCACATTTATGGGATTGTGATAATCCACATGCAACTGTCGAAAGCAAATACCATTTGTTTGCCGTAAAAGTGTGGGGTGTTGTCATTGGTGACCAACTCATTGGTCCGTACATTTTCCCACAACGTCTGACAGGTGATATTTACGCCAACGTTTTCCAAGATGAACTGTCAGCACTCTTAGAGAATGTTCCTCTACAAATACGACGACAAATGTATTACCAGCATGACGAAGCGCCGACTTATTTCAGTCAGGTCCCAAACCGATGGATTGGTCGTGGCGGTACACAGAATTGGCCACCACGTTCACCGGATATGAACACATTACATTACCATGTGTGGAGTTACATTAAAGCTATGGTGTATGAACGCAAGGTGAACACGAGAGAACTAATGCAGCGAATTCTCAGCGCTGCAAAGGGCATCAACATCGCTGCAGTGCTTCGTAAGTTTACAAGTTCTCTGGCCACACGAGTCAGAAAATGCATCCAAGCAGATGGAGGACACTTCGAACAATTTGCTTGAGCGTTGAACGACGAATCTGTAACTGTACATTTAACAACATATATTAATAAATCCACAATGCTCCTCTTTCGTTTCTAATTTATTTACTGTACTTTAAAAAATCATAAATCCTGAAACGTCGCGAACTGGATCCATGTGTATATGACGTTTTTGACTTAGCATCAGCTCTGGAATTAAGTCCCGAAATACTGACCTTAACTCCTGGAACACTCTGTATACAGGGTGTCCCAGGAGGAAAGGACCTAACTTCGGGAGAGTGTTCCTTAGGTCAAACTATACCGATATAACCCAAAACACCTATATCCAAAGTTCAATGGTTACGGAGATATTG
>Ga0123354_10015109_pt1 | contig 12041 bp, 8 predicted proteins | sample TergutLab28metaG_2_FD_97872 | JGI IMG/M metagenome (GOLD analysis project Ga0123354, IMG submission 97872) | Labiotermes labralis P4 segment gut microbial communities from Petit-Saut dam, French Guiana - Lab288 P4 | ecosystem: Host-associated > Arthropoda: Insects > Digestive system > Gut ... | reverse complement strand
TTATTTAAAATTATCCATTTTCTTTATTAATTTGCAAAATAAAAAAAAAAAAAAAAAAAGGCTTGTAAACGATATGGTGCATTCACAAAACACATCAACTGTAACCTGAAAAAATGTACTGTTCTAATAATTGGAAATTAATACTAATATAATTGTGTGAAAATTAGTGTACTTGCTCGCTTGCGCCTCATGACTCGTTTTTGACATGTAGCCTACAGGAAGAAGTGATATCTTACACGTACTTCACTTTCGTTTTCCATATGTAAAAATAAAGTGCTTACCTGCTTGTACTTAATTTTTCTTTTTGATAAATACGCCCTCTCCAAAATAGCATTAGGGGGTGCCTTCTTTGGTTTTGTATTCTTGATGCCCAGAGAAATCCCAATAGGAGCAAACCAATACCTACAATGTACAAATTTCATTGTATAAAAATCGTAGACTGAAATACCTTAAAAAAAACGTAACCCAAATTATTTCCACTAACCTTTCCAATACCAATCTCACACCCAACAATACAATCGCAAACGGCAGAGGTATTGCTAGATGTCTGTGATCAGCGTAAGCTATTTTATCATTCGGTTCTAAATCTGCCCACGTAACATTTGGCGGCAACCACACATCCGGGTTCCAAAATTTATCCATCAAAATTCTAACGAAAGACATTTCTCACGAACCTTCACTCAACCAGTGACACAATACCTACGCCCTAAACCATTCCAACTGGTGATGTCAACAGATCCGTGACCCCAACCGACGCTGGTCGTTGTCTGAGTGGTGGCGTGACAGCTCTGATCCGTGCTCCACATTGACGCGTGTTAATTCACGTACGAGTACAAACCTTGGCATTGTTGCCGCCAGATGGCAGTCAAATTGCGAAATTGCAATTTGCAATCTAACAATTCATTAAATCGGTGTTGTAGCGCTGCTCTTAAGGCAGTGATTGAAGTTTTGTGTGAAGACCATTATACATCATGGTGAGAAGTTTATCCCGTCACTAAAATAGTCAATGTCGATGAAGTTCATTAAACGCATGCCGGCTAGACGAATGGTTTTCTATTGGCGGTAAACACAACGGAAGGTGTCCGGTATTTTGGCATCAAGCTGGTCGTACCAACGTTTCGTAGGAGGTTCTTTCTTTCCCTACAGCGTTGGTACCTGTGTACCAATCTAAACGGTGCCAAATTCGGAAAGCATAGAATCCGATCGGCACCGTTGTGAATACCTAAAATCACAATGCAAGATCGTCAACAGAGACTCCACTCAAACATGAGGCATTGAGCCAGAGAATTGTGAACAAAATGCCATTTGTAAATATGACTAGCCTGTGAGATTGGAGATACCCGCACTGCTTGAATCGACATGATTAGTATGTGATTTTGGAATAAATTCAGGAGTTAAAAAAATTCCAGATTTTACTGGATTTCGAAATGCTAGATGTGGGATCCAGTAGTGTATGCCCTCTGTCAACAGCTGTATTGTTCATTAACCTTAAATTGACGTAGGGGTTGAATTCAGACTACTGGGTAGACCGGAGAATTAGTAAAGTTGCGTTGCGTTAGTTGCATTCACGTACCAATTGCGCATCGATGCCAGCAAGATTTGAAGTATTAAAGGTCCGTACAGTGCACTAAAGCCGGCATTGAAGGATTTAAAATGGAAGCTCAACTAAAACACGAAATTTCGTATTTTCATGAAACTTAATAGCTGGGAAAGTTGAGCGTTAGGTAAATTCCTTTCGACCAGTTATGTCACAAGATTTATTAACCCAACGAGGAAGCATAAATAAAAAATAAAAAGCTGTTCAATTTGTAGGATATACTAACCATTGGAGTGCACTGTGCGGTCTGCACCGAGTCATATAGAACCTTGTGAGGATAAAGTAATCGTGCCCTAAAGTAAAATTACGAAGTAGTATAACAATTTTCACAAAATCCAAAGGAAACTGAAATGGAATTTCGTGTCATGATTATCAGTGCTGGCTTTTTGTTAATACCAAACATGAAGGTCAGTTGCCTACAGGTTAAGGGGTGGTACCCTTAACCACATATAACAGGTTTGCATCTTGCCATGGTGCCTGTTCTTGTTTTTTTTTTTTTAACTTACACATCGTTTATAGTTATTATAATTGTATTTATTTTCCTTTACTATCAATGATAATTTTCGGTATAAATATGTCCTTCACAAATGCTATGGGAATGGTGTGTGTGTGTGTGTGTGTTTTTTTTTTTTTTCTGGCAAGAATATGTATTTACACATGTAATGCAGAAGTGTAAGTTAATGACTACAAGAGAATAGTTTATTAGAGTTTGCAAACATATTTTTTATGCCAGTTTATTCCACGGGTTCATCAACTGTTGTTTTCGAGGTTGCACAATAATGATGATTGTATTTATCTTAGGATGTAACCTATGCCAGGAAGTGAAGAATAAGAATTCATGAGCAGAGTCATATGGCTGTACAGCCTGGCTACACACATCAGGTGTTCAACTATAACAATAAAAATAGTCACTGTGAATATACTTCTTTCATTAAGGAGATGAGACAACAATTACAATACAAAAACTATGTTGCAACATTTCTGTGATGAATTAGTCATTAAATATTACAGATAAAGAAAGAAATCGAATAAAAATATTCTTACAGTCAGTTTTCCATGAAGTGTACTTGTTTATGGCATATCACCACTGGAATAAAATAAGGGAAAAATGCTAAAAGAGTAGAAAATATAAAAAACAGTAAGTTAAAAGAAATAGAATTATAACTGTGCTTTAACCCATAGACTACCAACCTTGATATGCAGACAGGATGAATCTGTAGTAATGAGCAAGGTTTGAAATTTCTCAGTTTTCTCTAAATATTTTAAATATGGGATCATCCTGCTCAGTTGCTTTGCTTTCGGACAGGAGGGCATTATGCTCACAAAGTTAAGAATCAATGAGGATTCTTGAAGAGTGATAATAAATTTCTGTATAGATCAGTTGTATTGCAGGATATACGTTGTTCTTGTTACTGGTAAGTGAATCAGCTGAATTCTCAGCAATCCCATGTGTTTCCTGTATGAAGTGAATGTTTTGGATTTTATGGTTGGGCAGTTGTAGGGACAAGATGTTGTTGTTTCCCTTTAGTGCTTTTCATTAGAGGAAGAGCTGTTATACATCTTCCAGTTGTTACCAGCTTTTACTAATACTACATCCAGGTTTTGTGATGCTAGTGACAGTATTATGTCAATGTATCAGTTTTCAAAGCTAGGTCCTCTAGGAAATGTTTTCCATTTTTTATTCTTACTGTTGCGGATTCTTTGAAAAATGGACATGAAATAAAATTTCCTCAATGCTTGTTTTGCTTTAACATTACATACTTCCTATCAAGGGCCTAGGACTTGAAGAATTTTTGTTTTTTATGTTTCTGTATCTTGAGCCATGCCATTTAAATGAGTAACCTATATGGAAGAGTAAGGTTAGCTCCTGGGATGAGAGTGCACTCATCATGTTATTTTCATACTTGTATACATTAAAAGATAAATAGGAGCTCCTAAATGAGTGTAATACTTCCTGCCTTATAAATCTTCCATGAAAACATAATAGTACAACAGTGTAATTTTATTAAATATATGAAAATGAGTATCATTTCTTCTCACTAGTACACTTGACATTGCTTGTTCCTGTATTTTATCCATCATACTGTGACACTTTTAATTTACAAATTACATGGCAGTATTATACAAACTCGGGTATACGTAACACAGCTAAAAGTATCTTAAAATTAGCTCATCTCTTAATAGTTTGGCATTTTTATCACACGCTGTCATTCAAAAAAATTAAATTAATATGCTGTATTTACTTTGTAGAATGAATGTATTATTTGAAAAGAAATCATTTGTGTATTACATTATTAAAATGCTTGAAGAAACATTTGTCTTTTAACACAGATCGCTCACAAAAGAGGTGTTTCTCTTCAACCAGCTTCACTACATTCCACATAAAATAATGATACTTGTACGCTGTGTACCAGGGAAATATTCTGTCAAATAGAGGTAACACAAACCAGATTTGTATAAAGCTTCTCAGTACACATGGCAGTGATGGTGCATATTAAATCTGTAACATTAGTCACTCATAACAAATGTGATACATTTCCATCAATGATGCATTATGCAACCTATCACTTACATTTTTTAAAATGAGTGAACTAGTCATACATGCTTTTCAGTTCTTTGCTGGAATGGCTCTTAAAAGCTACAATATATGTAGGAGCTACATGTCACCCTAAAATATCAGCAGTGTTATTAAATCGCTCACAGTCTCTCATAATGTTGACAAATACTTCATGGCTGCATATTCTCTTCACATAGTAAATATTTACAGACCTGAGTGCCTTGCAAATTTTCTCATGGAAACTAGGGAATTTTTATTTCTGATTATGCATCAGAAGACAGTGGTTAAAATAACCTTGTTCTACATTTCTGTATTATTTTCAGCCTTTGGAAAACAGATTATCCAGCAGTAAGATGTTATTTTCAGTAACAGTTGAGCTAAGAAGAAATTGTTGCAAAATTGTGCAGTCTTTTTTATGTTGATCTTGTTTCTTTATTGAAGTAAAGAGGCAATAAATGCCTCTCTTTGTGTTCTCAGACTGTCACATTAAAACTTGATAACTGCTTTGAAGCATGTAGCATGAAAACAATTCTTTATCATAATATGAAACTGGATTTCCATAGACCACTTACCACAGTAAGTAAACAGAGTAAGTAAGAAGCTTCACTCAGATTGAGAATTTTGTTTTATAGTGTCATTCTCAATTGGTAATAGGAAAGCAAATTAATATTTCTCATGTTTCTTGCAAATATAGAGCAATGTTTCTCCAATTTTCCTTCTACACCCGAATCAGTTTATGCTGCAGAAAATGTTCATGACCATTTATACAGTACTTTGTAGAAAGAAAGGTACTATTACTCATATGTGACCAAGGGTAGCTTTTTTTAATTTCTGATAGAAATAAAGGAAGGAATTTTATTTAGAATTACCATTGTATCCTTACAGCACTTTCCATTATTTCCTAACTGTTATTAATTTTTTTTTTCTTTTAATTTTTGTAATGTCTGTGGTGTATCACTGCAAATGCCATTACATAGTATTGGGCAGGATAGCGGCCTGCATTATTTTACAAACACTTAATTAACCACAATGCCAAGAAGATAATTGGGAGAGTATAGCATTCCTAACCTCACTTCTAGATGGACGTGAGTGGTCAACTTCATGGTATGGCTGTTTCATCCCTGGTGTCCACTGGATAGACTGAATGGACCCTGCAGCAAATCTGGGCATTGTGTCCAGGAGATAAAAACAGTCTCTGCTCATGTAAAAAATCAAGTTCAGGTCACCTAACACACAGCCTATTGTTATTCTGGCTGCTTAGCAATTGTCAAGCTAAATGAATGAAAATTGTCACTTCCTTCCAGAAACATTAATGACATTACTGTTTTGTATGTTATTCCCTTCATTTACTGATGATGTTATTCTTGTGTCTTCTTTCCTAAAGCCTTTCAGTATTCTGTTCACATCATCTCTTTGGTCCTTCTTTTAGCATTTGCCCTGTAGGCTTATAATTCCATGCTTCTTCTTTTTAACAGATAAGAAACATTTCTGAAAGGATAAAATAGCAGAAGTATATACAGTGTGACTCACAAGGAGAGTTCAATATTTTGGGAGGTGATAGTGTCAGTTATTTTGAGAAAAAAGGTTCCTGTGAAGATTTGTCTGATTTTGAATGGTTACCGTTGTAGAGCTGTTTGAATCTACAAATACGAAAGCATTTTGAATGGTAATGAATTATTTTTTAATTTAATGTTACGCAACAAATCTGTCACACAGAAATGACATATTTATAGCAGATCACAATTAATGTTTGAAAACTCCACTCTCAACCTCAATGCACTTTGTAACTCATATGTGAAGATCACATGTTGTTTGAGTTGATCTTCATGTTTCTTTATGCAGCCAGTGGCATCCTAAATGTGAGCATTCAATTCGTCTCGTACATCCCCCTTTCTTTTGAACCCTTTGCTCTTCATCCATCCCCGCAAACAAATATTTAATGGTGTTGGGCCTGGACATTCAAACAACTATATCTCAATAACCTTTCAAAATTAGATGCCTACTTATATGAACTCTTTCCCCACAATGACTAATGTTATTATTTCCAAATATATTCACTTTTCCTCCCAAATCACTCTCTATACACATGTCCAGAGTGCACTTTATACAACTATGCTGACATTTTTCCATCTCAGACATGTAGAAAGAAAAGAACATACCAGTATTATAAGCTGCCATGGATGTGAGAAGCTAAAACAAATAGTTTAAGAAATGAACTTTCATGGGATGTTACACATTATCATTAACACAGTTTTCTAGCCTCTGAGAGTTTCAATAAAAACAGTTACATCGGCAGTTAACTGTTTTCCATGAAGAATTTAAGATCTCATTCTTTCTGATTGGTGTGTACACTCTACATTAATGTTCACACTCACTTGTGAGCAAACTGATATTCAAGCAATCCATCTTCAACTGAAAAGAGAAAAGAAGTTGCATTAATAACAGCTTAAAAAGGGTGTTTATTCTTATGTCAATTCCAATCATCAAGCTGCTTCGACTGTCAGGTGTACATTTTAATATATAATGTGTTTGTATTTCTTCTTACAACAGAATCCAATTTAGAGAAGACTCTTTTTTTCATGTTATTTTGGTATATATGTTTCAAATAGAGATCTATTAGACATTAAACTTTGAGGTTTGATTTTCCTGTGACAATGACTGCAAAAATTACTGTCTTCTGGGATGTGGCACTACATAGTTTGGTAGAAAATTACTCCACCACTATCAGATGGCATAATGAAAGCTTGCAGCTGAAAGAATTAGATTAATAAAATCCCTAAACAGAATGACCAATGACTGATCTCAGACTACCTATGCGATGAGTAAAATGCTAGCTAGGAAATGCATCCCAACAATGAGGTCATTCTGAATATATGCACACTATATTCTGACTGGAAATATGAAGTCTACTGCTTGATGCAAACTTACCTCTGAAGTAGATACAGCCATTCAATAATTATGAACCAATAACAATATGTATTGAAGATGATATCCCTCACTCAGCTGTATAGTACAGAAAATAATTTCGCAAGTCACCAAACTATATACAGTTAGGAAACTTGCTTTCTGTTTTCTTCTTCAGCCTTTATTAATGCCAATGTTATAATGGGAACTGAGCTTTCAGTCATTTTCTTTGTGGTCTTCCTGCCTAATCTTATATCTTCCCTAACAGGTATATTTTGGTACCAGTAACTTTTGTTCAGCCAGCACTACCTGGTGTTTCAACCTGTATTTTTATATGTCACATATTACCTAGCAACCAGCCTGTTCAGATCAATGGGACATACAAAATATTCATATTATATTATTAGTGGAATCATATCTGAAGTGTCCAGTTCTAGAAAAACTCATTGCTCTCCAAATGTTAATAGAGGTCAGAATGCTATAATTTAGGTGACAGAGTGAAATCTAAATGTTTGTTTTAATAAGTGGTGGCATATCTCTTACATATTTAGGCAACTACATCACTGCTCTTCCAGGACAACATATGAGCACTGACATAACACGAACAGTATCACAGAAGTCAAATGTGTGGGAGGATTTTGTCCCATATAATTGTAAACCAATTTATGCTCAAGAAGTATGAATCAACCATGTCAGTAAAGATAACATATCAGTTGAACAGATTAAATCTTAATGTACAACTGAAGTGTGCTATGAAGATCAATGCACTTCCCATTGGAATCTGCAGTCACATCATATTTCTTACCAATTTAGTCCTGAATGCTATTCACTAATGAGGTTTAGTACTGACAATACACACCAGCACTCTTGGGCATAGGTTGTTTGGTTTTGGGACAGAACCCTCTGGGATTCATCCTCATGCCTTCAAGCACCTAAAATTTAACTGTAACTAATTATAGTAGCCAATCCCATGAAGAAGAGTTATTTCTTAAAAGCTAACAGTTTCTCAGTCAAGAAATTCCCCACCTTGTATGGAACCCAAAGGTTAATTATTGTTCTCTTTACCTGCCACAGGATGTGAGACAAACAAATCCACTCTGTGTCCTCCCACCCTATTTTCAAGATGAAATTAATATTATCCTCCTGCCTACATTTAGGTCTTCCAAGTGGTCACTTCCCTTCAGGTTTTCTGACCAAACGTTACTATTTAGCTAGCATTGCTCCTCTGCATGCCACATGCCCCACCCATTACATCCTCTTTGATTTGACTAACCTAATAATACTTGGTAAAGAGTACAAATTATTAAGATCCCTGTGTATTTTTCTCCAGCCTCCTGCTTCTTTGTCCCTCTCATATCCCAATATCCCCCACAGCGTCTTGTTCTCAAACAGCTCTGTTGAAGGGCAGGGCTCACTTTTACTTTTTTATACAACTTCTGTAGAAGAAGCAGATGGAAAGAAATGATTTTGAACTGCATGACAGAAAGTATTCCTACATTTGAATCTACTTTAACTTCATCAATACAATTCTAATTGTTCCAAAATATTAGAATTTTGCCATATATTCAAAGGACTGATTATGTAGCATGGAGACATGAATGTCCAGCTTCAACTGACTTCCAGCTTCTGTTCCTCTTTATAGTATTTATGTTTTAACCCAGTACATGAACGTGATTGGCACCAGAATTCCCATTGTTCCGTTCACTCCTTATTTTCTTGCACCTTCTGCATAACATATTCAAATGTGAAGCGTCTCCCTATTTCAGACCTCTTTACCAGGGAAGGCAACAAAGGTTCACTTATATGGACCTTACCAGTTTTCATTAAAAACACATTTTAATTGGCCTAACCAGTTCATATGTATGCTGAAACCAGTGAGAATATCGTGCAGTACTGTACTTACTTCTCTTCTAACTAAATCATAAGTATTCATGAAGTCTATGCATAGCTAATGTACTGTTCATTGTACACTCCTGATGGATAGGGAATAACCAAGCAGTAATAATTGATATATAATATTGAAATCCACAGTAATGATCTGTAATAACTGTCCCCTCTACATAAGAAATTAGCATTGTTACAAGAAGGTTGGAGACAGTTTTGTTCCAAACTTATTTAATAATAATGATTATTACCAAAGCCATTTTATGGTTAAAACAATATTGTTGCTTTCTTCAATTGCTATGGCAATTTTTTTCTTATTCCAAATAGAATTATTATGTTCACAGTTCTGCTGGAATTTGATTGATGCCTGAAGATTTATAGCTTTTCATCTTTTTATAACAGTTGCACACTGAACAGAAATGGGCTTAAGTTCTAATGGCTGTGCTGTATGTATTTAAGTCTACCTAACGTCATCACAGGCACAGAGAATTCAAAAAATATATATATACAATACTGTGGGAGTCTGCAAGCACAGCACTATGCTCCAAGGTAATTCTAGAATGGTAACCGTTCATATCCACTAACTGATGGATTTAAATGCCAAGTGCATACTGTGCTGGCCAGAGGTTTCTCACTTATCTTGGGCATTTAGATTCCCACACAGAGACCAGCATATGTCATGCTAGGCCACTTGCCAGTACTTTTTTAGAGACCAGCAAAAGACCGCTCACAACAATGAAGGTTAAATTAATTTATTGCTCTAAATGAGTCTTTGACATATTTGGTCTTATGGTTTGCTCCAAGATCATTATATGTCTTTTAAATATTCCCCTTTCCTTTGACCTACAATGTCCTCTAGTTCACGCACACTGTTCGGACTTTCTCTGTTAATTTGGCTCGGATTCTGCAACCATTGCGATGTGGGCTATCACATCTAATGATACTTCAAATTTATCATCAAACCATAGTTTATGATGTTTTAAGTCATATTATGTAGGCGCTTTGGACCCACTGACATCCACGTTAGCAGCAAAGTTTTTCCAAAGTCACAAATTTGTACCTGTGAGTCTCTTTAATATAAATATCAATATTTCTTTATCATATCTTGCTGTGACTGTGTGTAATAATATTAAAAACCCTGCATTAATAATAGTCCACATATTAATCACAGTGTATGCAGATGTGCACTGATGCAATCATGTGCATTGTATAATCTGAATACTACAGCATCTATACTTGGAAGGTAAGGGACTAAGTTATTGTTAATCAATCAAATATTCCAGTGTTTATTAATTGCTTTTCTGTACTTATTTCTCTGTTGATGCTCTCTGAATTCTCTAAGGATGATCAGTCTTGCTGAACATAAGAAAACACACAAAAATTTTAGTACAGGCTAAAGATTATGGCCTTCTGGGATGAGACACTCTGTAGTTTAATTGACAGATAGGGACATGGCTTCCCATTCCTAAAGATTGTAATTTTTCAATTTGAAATCATAAGACCCTCACATATCACACAGTTGTTAGCTTATTATATCACAGAACAATTCAGTGAACACAACTATTCCTGTATTATAAAAAAACTCTCTTTCTACAATTCGCCATAACGTTTCAACCTAAGAGGTTGTCATCAGGCAATCAATTACAATATATATATATATATATATAAGGAAGGCAAATCAACATTTGCTTTCATGATTGGGATCTCTTCCTTATAAAAATGTTATGTTATTACAATCTATTGCCATGTAAGAATTCATTTAACATGGTTTGAATTATATGTATACTGTAAACATCTCTTACACACACAGTTATTATAAAACCACTTTTTTTTTGTTTAAAAAATATCCGATTTTGTGTGATTTAAAAATGACATGTAATCAAATCGCTTATCAATTTTATCATATTAAAATCAGCTTAGACACATTCATATTTGTATGGCATTTCTTAAATGTAAGTGGGTATCTTGATACACATATATTTTTATTCTTTTATTTTCATGACACCAAAAACATTAGCTTGTTGATTGAATTATTGACATATTAAGTTACAAAAATACAACAGGATGTCTGTTTAAAAAAAAAGGTAGGTCCTAGTTGTCTGATGAATGGGCTCCTGCCATATGTCCTTGCACTAAGAATTATGCATTGTTTTCTATAATATAACATGAAGATACCCAACAAGATGTACTTCTTTTGGGAGGCTGCATAATAGTTTCAAGACTTGTTGCATTTCCATTATTTGCCTGTTAACTGGGTAAAATTCAACACTAACATAGTAAACACTGACATCCAATAGAAATATGTACATTAAAAGGTAAAGGTAAAGTGATCCCGTTACAGGCCCGGTGTGGCCCAGAGGGTGGGTAGAGGTATAGCTCTACTCTTCCATGACCGCAGCACTAGAAGGGGGTGAGTGGTCAGCAGCACGTTCCAGCCGCACTTTACCCCAGGGAAAGACCCAGTACCCATTTTACAGGAGGCTGGGTGGGCCCCAGGGCCAGTCTGGATGGGTGGAAAATCATATCCCCACCGGGGATGATCCCGGACCGTCCAGCCTGTAGTCAGTCGCTATACCAACTGAGCTACTCAGCCCACAATATGTACATTAGACAATAAAAAATTTAAAGGGATGGCATGCGTACTGCTCAAAAATAAACATCCAGCATTTTTACCTCACTGACAAAAGTGGATTCTCTACCACATACAGCCTATTTTAAAACTCCATATACCATATCTACCTAAATACATGATAAGAGTTTTACCCCGCTTAATCATCTGGAAATAGGAGTTTGCCTTGAAGTTAAACACAGTGTGTAAGTATGATCCACAGAATTTAAGATTTTGAAGGACAGTTGTCTTATGTTCTGGTAAATTAGAGTATATTAGTGGTTCATGCACTGCTGTTCACAAACATCCAACAGGTACCAGGATACTTTTGATTAAACTATGTTTAAAGGCCAATCCAAAATGAATATGACACTCCAACTTCTTTTTTGAGGGGGGGGGGGGGGGGGGGGGATCCTTTTTTTGTGTATTTTTTAATAAACTATTTTTACAGGTCCAGTGTCTTTTCAACTGCAAGTGTATAAAAACAGACC